>Ga0256843_1000768_pt1 | contig 26652 bp, 57 predicted proteins | sample AlvinellametaG_FD_191572 | JGI IMG/M metagenome (GOLD analysis project Ga0256843, IMG submission 191572) | Pompeii worm associated microbial communities from hydrothermal vent at the East Pacific Rise, Pacific Ocean - Alvinella | ecosystem: Host-associated > Annelida > Integument > Unclassified ... | reverse complement strand
GCCTTTTTTATGAATCCTGGATCGGCACCCATATCCATCCAAGAACGAAAAAATGCATATCCTTTATCATAAAATATCGTATCCCTTGATGTCAATTTATAATACAAATCGTCAGTATAATCGTATTGTTCATATAACCATTCTATTATTTCTTTACTCGTATCATCACCAACTGTATCAGGGCCATTGTAGTAATAAAGTATTTTGTTTTGTTTCATCAAGAAATCACAGAAATCATATATATTGAAATGGATATATGGTGCATACATAGGTTGAACATCTACAACAATAACATTTCTTTTTCTTTTTTCATTTATAAATTGTTTTAGTCTCATTTAAGTGCCTCATCGAATTCTTCTTTTGAAACAAGCTTAGTTCCAAAATAATCAATATAATCTATTAATAGTAATTCTATATTACCATCATTCCTGATACCATAATATTCTTTACAATTTACCATTATTTCGTTGCCACTCATAAGAGCCTTATTTAAATCTGTTGTTTTATATACAGATTTTATAAATTTCTTAAATTCTTTGATAAATTCATTATATAAATTATCGACTTCCTTTATCTTATCTTTATACGCCTCAATTATTATTAATGGGTGGTTATTAGGAATTTCTTTTATTTTACCCTTATCCAATAACGAATATAATAAATCGACATATTTTGTATCATATTTTTCTATTATTGATTCATATTCATCCTCATCTTCATATAAATCACCGATAAACGGGCTCCACACATACTTAAATTTACCAATTGGAAATATGGAATATGTTGTTCCATAATCACTCGTTATCGATTCATAACCATTACAAAATATCGCATTTGATCTTGCCTTTATTTTAAATAAATCGTAAAATATATCATCTAATAATTTGTGAAATAATGGGTGTGTGTTTAATGGTTTTCTATCGGTTCTAACTTGCTTTTTAATAACATTTTTTGATTCATTTCTACCAGAATACATTAATTTTCGACAATATTTACCATTAGTCAATTCTTTAATAAAAGGCATGCATTCAGTATATACCATTTTTATTATTGAATATTCATCATATGAATATTCATTTATAAACTGTTTTAGTCTCATTCATTTTTCTCCATAAATTGTCACAAGTATGGCACCAATATCTATATCCACCCGGCAATCCAAATTCAATATGATCTGTTATTTTTTCTGTTTCACCACATTTTTTGCATTTTATCTTATTTGACATATTCTTTTTCATGTTTTGCATTCCATATCTGAACCTCTGTAGGTCTTACTGGTTTAAGACTTATTGATGAATTTAATGATTTAATAAAAGAATCTGGTAATATTCCTCTTTTTACAGTAAAAAGACTAATATGTGGTGTTATTTTACTAAATTTTATAGTATTATAATCTTTTGATATTTCCATAAATTCTTTTACGAACCTGTCATTTGGCTTGTATTCAATGACAATGAAATCTCTTGGAACTCTCTTACCTCTTAGTATTTTAATACCAACAGGTTTTAATTTATAATTTAACTTCAATGAATTGGCGGTTCTTACTAATTCATCTTTATCATAAGTTCCTTGTATCTGAGCTAATGATAAATGATATTCATCGGGATGTTGATAACGTATATCATTTTGTATCAATTCTGATTCTATATAATCAACAACATCTTTTATATCACTATAATTGAAACCAAATCCAATCATAGGATTTTCAAGTTTCTTGCCTTCTGTCATATATTGTTTTAATCTCATTTCACATTCCTTATTATATCATTACTACCACAGCGAGGACATGATCTACCATTCCAAAATGAATGACCGCAACATTTACAATAACACATCATCCTTGATACCTATTGCAATAATACCCTTTAAGGGTTTCTAACCACTCAATGTTTATACTATAATATCTATCACATTTAATTATACATTCTGTAGTTGTATGTGATGGTATTGACAAATATTTGTTAAGATTGGTAGAATTATATTCTACATCAACAATACGTTTAATATTTTTAAATACCAATTTTCTTGTAGGGCTATCAGGATCAAGATCTGAATAACTATCATAACTACCATATAAATCATGGGCATTCTCGATCCATATATACTTAAATTTACCAATGGGAAATATTATTACTGGGTTTCCCCAAGAATATGCATTGCTTATTGATTTTGTAGTGAACAATCCTTCTGTTCTTGGATTCCACCCAAATTTTGATTTAAGATAAGATCCAAGTTCATTATGTAAATCCATGTGAACAAATCGTGGTCTTCTGTTTGTTCTTGTTGTTTTGATTGTATAGAAATCAGGTATTTCACTACGTTTTACACCTCTATACAATAATTCAGATGCACCCTTCAATTCTTTAATAAACGGTTTACAATCTTTATTAAGATTGTTTCTCAATTCTTCCCAATGATCGGTATCAAAAATGGGTGATTCTATTAAATATTGTTGTAGTCTCATACGTTACATTTCCTATCCGTTGTTCTAAAATTTTTCTTACGCATTATGGTTTTTGATACCAATTCTAATTTACCATTATTATATTTCAATACTATTGGTATATTGATATCTGATTGAACATCATGTAATACAGCTTCCATATTATCCATTTTTGATAATGATGATGCGCATTTTGTATATACTTTATCAAATATATGTTTTAATTCTTCAATAGTAATATGTTTACCATTTCTTTTATCATTTACTCTATCAAGAAAATGTTTTGTAAACCATATATCTATATTTAATGTGCTAAATAGTCTATCTAATACTATTTCAAGTTGTTTGAGATCTTGTTTTGTCACTTTCTTTTGATCTTTAAGATCAATGAAACGGACAATTTTTACTTCATCAAGAAATTCTTGTATCTTTCTTAAAACCATAATAAACCTCTTTATTATACTTATGAATAATTGCCAAAGGTTTACTATTCAAGTATACAAATAAAAAACCCTATCTGGTCTATCCAGATAGGGTTACATAAGGAGAAAATATAGAGTTATTTACTTACATATCGAACTCGATATTTTTGATAGAATCAACAGTATTACCACCATTTTCTATCATACCAAGAATATCAAAGATTTTATCTGACCATCCACCAATAATGAATACATCATTTCTATTGATACTCAATGGTGTTGTTCCATATCCTTGAAGATCAAAAAGATACAGTTTAGCGTTTGGATTTTTACGCTTATATTCTTCCCATTCAGATACACAATTGCCGCCGTATACCTGACAATCTGTAAAACACATTACTTTGCTGTAAGATGTTTTTTGTTCATTCAACCATTGAAGAACTTTATGAAAGTGAGTTGAATATCCAACTTCACCCTCACGCTTATGAATTTTATCGGCATTACGGAGAATATCATTATGTGGAAAATTAACAACCTTCCATGTGTTACCAAACATTCCGGCTGTTGATGCCTTACATTTATAATGCATCATCATTGCCAAAACAGTTCCAATATCATACATAGTGATAACACTTCTTTTAGATACAGGCTGTTGCATACTACCAGAAACATCAGTAGCAATTAGAACTGTATCATTATCAAACATTGGAATATTCTGAATACTATACTTAATTGCCTTTTCAAGTGCATCAAGAACCATTCCAAGATAAGGTGAAGATACCTTTTTTTGATCTGTATCATTATAATACAAACCAAATCTTTGAATTTTATTTCCTGTCAACATACGATATGCCGCCAAGAAACGGAATGGAAGTTGTTTTGATCTTTTAACGGCATCTGGATCACTAATAAATTCACATACTTTATTCATACAATCCAAAGATACACCTTCTTCAAGAAAATTGCGGAGATTACGAAGCATTGCCATGTATCCCATTTTTCTTGAATTGATCATTTCTTCCCATTTTTCCTTTTTTGTTTTATCATTATCATCAGATAAAACTGTTTCCCAGGTATAAGCGGTATCAAGAGTATCATTTGCAATTTTATCAAACAATATTTCTTGTGATTTATCCAAAGGTTTTGGATGAGTAAGAAACAAAGCATCACGCAAACGAATTTCCTGTTTACGATTATACTTTGACCACTGATATTCATCAAACTTACCGGATTCAAATACTCTTTTAATACCGAGTTTGATTTGATTACTCAATTTATTAAGTTTCTTTGTTCCGGTTCTGTTATTTGCATACTGATAGTATGCAAGCATTTCAGTGATTTCATCTGGTCTCTGAATAACTCTTTCTACCAGGCGAGACACCCAGCCTTGTCCTGTATATATCCTCGCCAATTCCACAGCCATTACTGTCGGAACACTACGAAGATACATCTTTTCACGGGCATAGATTGCCAATTTAGCAGAAAATTCAGGATCTACTGATTGAATCAATTCTTTCATTCTATCAAGTGAATCATTTTCTGATTCATAAAACTTGTCTCTCAATGCATTGGTTACCACCAATGTATAAAGTTCAAGTTCATCACCCATTTTATAGGACTTTGCCCCTTCATGATTTGTTGTTACATTTTTGCTTTTTGTTGTTCTATTGTATTTTGACATTTTTTTACTCCTTTGGTTTTATAAACGACACAAAGAATCGTTATTTATTTAAAATAATTTATACCATATTTCTTATAAAGTTCTATATCATATTCATCACAAATATTTACACCAACCCAACATGATACATAAAAATACCACCATAAATCATGTAAAGCCTTTTTTAGTGACATTTTTTCTATTATCATAAAAATCGGCACCAACCACCAAAATATACCAATGGTTACGAGAGGAAAATAAAATATACAAAATAATTTTCTTACCCAATTTGGTCTTAATTCTGGTAATGTATTCCATTCATCCATTTTCTCTTACCTCAATCACATAATCGGCATATGATTCAATGCTATCAATTTTATATTCTTTGCCATCAACTTCTACAGAATATTCATTATAACCAAAATTATTATCATAAACGAACCAATACAAATCATCTGAATATATCCCAATCGATTCTGATAACACTTCGATAGAAAGATCAATTGTTTTCCAGGTTTCATCAAATAATGGTCCTTCTATTGTGCATCCGACAATTTCATCAAGTTTATCAAAAAGGGAAGAAACGCTTGTATACCTTTCTTCCAATCTTTTAAGATATTCTATGATTTTTTCTTTATCCAACATATTTTCACCTTTATAATAAAATTAATATTAACCACATTAAAAACAGATGTAAAGTATTATCCTGAACAGTATTAACAAATGCGCCAAATGATATATTTACTGAATCACGAACTGTTGCCGGATCATTCATATCTTTTCCTTCAATTTCTGATTTCCATGATCTAATACCATTGATTTCACACCAATGTTGAATAAAATCATACCTATCAAGAATCCAATGAGATAAAAATATCAAAATAACTTGTGATGCAGAAAGTGAATATGGGATAACAGATAAAAATCCGATAATAATCACTGTATACATGAAACAATGAATAAAACAAGCTAATGTTCCCTCAAAACCTTTCTTTTTCTTTGATTGGGCCATCCAATTATTCTGGAAAAAATAATCACCGAACAAATGCCCAAACAATAGATATACAAATAAGTTATTCATTAATATTTTGGAATCCTATCATTATATTTCTCTATTAAATAGAGAAACCCATCACAAAATTCATTAAATGAATATGTTTTATCAATCAAATTGGTTATTTCACAATCATGGTGTAGTCCATTCCATTCACCACATATAACACATCTATACGCGCCACGTTCATCATAATTTACACCTGGCTTTTCAATACACGTTAGAAAGTGATTGACCATATCTGATACTTTGTTTCTTATCAGTCCATCCGATATGTGATACCAATAACCAGCTGGGTCTGGAATATCAGCCGTTTTTCTTACATAATCACGCAGTGTTTCCATCGCATTGGCACCATGTGGATTACAATCTTCAAACATTTCATGTAGTAATTTACATAATTCTTTTTATTCATTATAATCAATCCTCAAAACCCATTAAAATATCAAACGATGGAAGTGCGTCAAATAATTTTTCCCTAAACTTTCTTGTTTCTTCGTTTTCATTGGTGGTCATTGGATTTTGCACATACGCCTTCAATAAGTATGCGTCTTTTGGGCTAAGATCTAATGATACTTTTGTTACAGTTATAAGTGTTGTTTTCATAATATTCACAGATTATTTTTCAATAAAAAATACCCTCTAACAATGATATATTAACATCATTAGAGGGTATTGTCAACTATTATATAAAATATTTATTCTATTTTTCTATTTCTTCCTGTAATAGTTTCTTTTCGTCATCACCTGCCCAGTTAATCTGGATATCAGACTGATTTTTTGTTGTAAATGTGGCCGTAAACATACCGTTTGTTACGTCAATATCAATTTTTTCAGTTCCTTTTGGGATCTTGGCTTTAAAATTAAATTTGCCGAATTCTTCTTTATTGCCTTTAATATAAAAAACATCATTTACAATTTCAACATCAATATCATCTTTCGAATATCCTGGAACCGGAAATTGAAGTTTATTGTTCTCAAATTTATATCCTATAGTATCAAATGGACTTTGATAATCATCAAAATTAAACATGGTATTAAAAAGTTTTTCAACATCGTAATTTACATACATATTAATATCTCCTTTTTCACCCATTCGGGATCAAATTATATTATAATCATATTATATAATTTGTCAAGAGAAAAATGATAAAATTTTAATCATCTATAATATCATAAGTTTTATCAAATACACTTTCTTTAACCGCCCAGAACTCTCCCTCGGCTCCTTTAAGTATCCATGATCCTTTATTAACACTCATTATACCCTCAAGAGTTTTTATGTTCGGGTAATTAAGTGTATTATCATAATTGTCTTCACCAAGAAATTCTCTACATTCTTTATAATTGTCCCCGGTAAACTGCAAACACTCATGAACAATTGGTCTTTTTCTACATTTTTTAATCATTATTCAACCTTTTCACATTCTATTGATATTTTGCCATCATCACTTTTTGTATATACAAAACAATATCGCGGTATTTGATATCCACGTTCAACATAATCAAAATATTTTTTGAAACACCTTTGTATTCTATAACCTGTTCGGCATATTGAGCGACAGCAGATATAACCAGTATATCTTTCATTATCATTAATACTTCATCATAATGATGTTCTATCATATCCATTGATATGACAAATTTTCCAAGATTATTTGATACATCACGATACATCATAATATCACCAATTTTCCTTCAAATATACATTTTTCAAATGATTGAATATTATTTTTACCATACGCCACTAATACTGATGGGGCGCCAGCTGTATTATTTCCAGGTGTTCCATCAACATTATAAAATCTTAATCTTCCTTTGATAAAATATAAAGCATCAGCTTTGTCCCATATATAATCAAAAAACATTCTTGTTTCTGTTCTGGCGAAAATGAGGGCAATTCCATTACCATGATTTGATAAGGCATGCAACCATTTACCTGTCTGTGTTCCGTATGGTGGATTGCACCATACTCTACCAAACCAATTTTTACTTAATCCATCATCAAGTTCCGTAAAATGATGTTTTGCTGTGTCCCATGGCCTATTAATAGGTGAACATGGATCAAGATCAAATTCACCAAGACTTTTTATAAGTTCTGGTGGTGTCAACCATTCATCTTTAGCATTGATTGTACTTCTATCAGCAAATTTATTTTTTGATTTCATTTTTAATTTCTTGTTCTATAAGATCAATAGTATCTTGATGTAGTATAAAGGCGTGTTTGTTATCATTATAATAATCTACCCAATACCCACCAAATTTTCTACTCATCCCTTTCCAATCGCAAATCATTTGTTTCACATATTTTTTTGGCATAGGAACAGGGATAATTTCATCTTTTCTTGTCAAACATACCCAAAAGTTCCAATGGTGTTTATTTCTTTTTTGATGAAGTAACCATCCCTTTAAAAAATTTTCATCATTTTCATCATCTTTATTATACACTTTTGTTCTATTTTTGGAAAAGAAGAATTTAGCGTATGGAATAAATTCAGAAGGCCTGAATTTTGACATATCATGAGTGATAGCGTGCCAATACAGACCTTCTTTACAACATTCAATACCTACATTGATCTTATGTTCTACAATATATTTAAAATAATCAATGTATGGTTTAATCATTTATCCATTTCTCCCAATTTTTATTATATTCTTTCTTTTCCATATTATATCTACATAACCAAAATTCAATAATGGTATCACCGGTTTCTATACTTTTATAAGTGGTTGATTTATATTTATTTAAACATTGTGGACAAATTACATATCCACCAAAAAACCAGAATTTCCACTCTCCACATTCACATTTTAATTGTTTCGGTAAATTCATACTATCTCCTTATATAAGATCGCATTGTCCGCCCGCACAAGCAAGTTCTGTTTCCATTTGTGTTGTATCTTCCTTTTCATATTCTGGTAATCTATCCCAATGTATTTCTTTCGGAAATTTACTTACCAATTCATCATATTTTTCTTTTGAAATTGCTTCATAAGGGGCATTTTCATAGATATGATCATCTTTAGGAAAGAATGAAAGTCCACCAATATCATCCCAATTTTTCCAAATCCAATCGGCGACAGCAAAATAATCATCATCGGTATAATATATCGTTTGTGATGGATTTCCATCACAATATGTATTACGATATACCTTCCATAGTTGTAGTTGTTTTAATGCCCCCATATCACCATTACAAATACTATGATCTGGTGATTTGATATAAAACTCGAAGATATACTTGTCGTCATCTTCAACATATTTGATACCAGCATCAATCATCAATTGTGATAATGGATCTTTTTTATCATTTCTTACCCTACGAATATAATATTTGGAATATCGTGGATGAATACCTGATGATGTATCACAAAGTTGAGACACAGTTCCAGATGGTTTAACAAGTGTAAGTTGTGTTGGTCTATTAATACCAAGAGCATCAGCCACTTCATTGGCTGTTTCTCTACATACTTGTTTAATTTCAGTAAGCCATTCTTCAAGGACATCAAACCCTTCTTGGCCACTTAGAATTTTATGATCCATAATACCTGTCATTGAAATACCGAGCAATCGTTCTTCTTCGGCATTATTTTTCCATACTTTTCTAAGATATCTAAAATTGGTAAGTGTTGATTGGAACACACCAATTACAGTAGCCCATTTGGCTTTTTCTTTCATAACTTCAAGAGTATCATTAGGTCTGATAATTTGTTCTGTAAGATTACAAAAACCACCAGTATCTCTTAAAATGGCTTCACCACAAGGATTGATAATATAATCACCATCATATTCTCGGCCACAAGCCTCGGCTTTCTGTTTTAGAGCAACTTTATTGATGATACCACGTTCACCAGATTTTGATTTATAAAGGGTTCGCCATTCTTTTGAAAATGCATCAATATCTGGTTTTTCTGTATAAGCAACAGAATTATTGGCCAAACCTCTTTGTGGTTCTATAATCCACCATTGTCCAGTTTTAGCACGACGCATACGATCATCGGTAAGGTTTGATAAAGAAATAGTTGCAGACCGTCTTACAGATCCTACAATAACAGTTTCGGCAATTTTACAAATAAGATCATGACATTCTATAGAACGGAGTTTTCTTCCCTTGGCATTTTTAAATAATCTTACAGTAAATTTAAACAATTTGTTTAATGGCTCCGGCCCTGAAGCCCTACCACCAAATGTTTTTAAACGGGCACCGGCTGGTCTTACTTTGGAAAGATCCCATCTTGGAATTTGACCATTATATAACATAGATATAAGTTCTTTTAATGCTGTTGCCCATCCAATTTTAGAATCCCTAACCACAATTACTGTTTCAGATTCATACATTTCTTCATCAATAGATGGCAACCTATTGATATACTGTCTTTCGACAGAGAAACCAAAACCACAACCACACATCAAAAGATAAAAACATTCGTCAAATACTCTTGGATGCGTAACAGCCGCAGCAGAACAGTTGTAACCGGCAGCCTCATCCCTTTTAAGAGCCTTACCGGCCGTCATCATGACACGCATACTTGGCATTACATCTCTTCTTCTGATATATTCTGTCATATTATTAATATACGACTCAATCGTATCATCAATGTTACCATCATTAGTATACCTGTCCAACCAATAATCATGAAATCTATCTATTGTTTCATCCCATGTTTCCCTTCTATTTTCTTTATCAATCCATCTTGAATATTTACTAAGATGAATATATGTTTGCATTTCTTTTGTTATATCCATATTTTACATACCTACAACTACCCTATTCAGGGATTGTCCACTTATAGTAGACAAAAATAGGGTATTGTAGTATGAAAACTACAATACCCTAAAATAATACTTATTTATCGACCGGTTGAATTAAAACCGTCATTACCTCTTTCTGTTTCTGTTAATTCATCTACAATTTTAAATTCATAAGGAAGTTTTGTAGTGATTAACATTTGAGCAATTTTATCTGATATAAAAATATCATATGGTTTATTAGTTGTATTCAACATTAATACACATATTTCTCCTCGATATCCAGTATCAATGGTACCGGGAGAATTTGTAATAATAATACCTTTATACCCCATGCCTGATCTTGATCTAATTTGAGCTTCGGTATTTTTTGGTAATTCTATAGATACCCCGGTATGAACCATTTCTACTATTCCGGGATATAGTGTTATGTTTTCTATAGAAAACAAATCATAACCGACATCACCATCTTTAGCTCTTATTGGTAGTATAGCATCATTACTCAATAATTTTATATTTATATTTGGTAATGTGAATATATAAGGATTTTTGAACACAACACTACAAGATGAGCAATAATATGTGTCATAATAACTATAATATGAATTATTACCACATATTCTACATACAAATCTATTATCTATATGAAGACCATCACTTTTTACTTCTACCATTTTTCACCTATTTTTTATCAACAAATTGCTTTACTCTATTTTTTCTACTATTAAAATATTCTATAATAGCATCTTCACCAAATTTCCAATTATTTTTTGCTTCTCTGGCATCTTTCAATTTAGTAAAGATATCCGGTAATGATTCCCAATGAACATAGCTAACAACTTTATATCCTTTCACTTTTGTAACTCCTTGAAATAAGGTTAATAATAAAGATATACTTGAATTGTATATCAACTGACACTTTTATTTATATAGATATTATATCAAATTTCAAAATAAATGTAAATTGATTTATAATTTTACTAAAAACTCATATAGTTTCCTATATTCATCAGTAATAGATTCTAATGACATGGTATATGTCATTCTTTCAGATTCATATAAATCATTGCCCATACCATCAGATAATGTTATGACATATGTCATACCATCAGCAAAATCTTGACATGGATATATAGATACCACAACATCTTCGCTTACTGCTTTTTGTATTACATCTTGTAAATCAATCATATCGTTTCTTCTCTATAATAAGTAATTAATTCATTTGCTGTATAAAATACAGGCATACCACACTCAATAGCCTTTTTTACTTCATTATCAGCACCATGACTATCACCTTCAAGACGTAATAAACAATCACATGTTGGAACCCATTCAAGATCGTATTCGATCCAATCTTGATAATCTCTCGGAAATATAATATGTTGAAAATGGCTTAATAATGGTACAAATGGAACAAATCCACATGTCATTAAAAGATCTGCCGCTTCTATTTGATTTCTTACATTTATAGCTGTATCACCTTTCGTATATGGTGATGCAATATATACTTTAATTTTTTTCATTACATATTCTCCTTTCTGGAATTTCATCATAGGATATATTTTTAGAATTTTCTCGATATATCTTTGTTTTCCTAAAAATCCAAAACCCCACAGTTCTCTTGATATAAATGTATATGTCACCATTACTATAAATATCATAATAAGGCATAACATCTTCTGGTTTAAATGGATACCATGATATACATCCATCAAAACCAATTTTAATCACATACCATTCCAGCTTATCACTTGATACCAACTTTTTCTGTTTTTTCATAACTCACACATTTTCCATTTAATTTACAATTTAAATGATAAAATTCAATTTCTTCTTTTGAATAATAACTATCAGGAATATAAATTACTCCAATATCACCACGCGCATATTCTTCATCAGTAATAGGTTTATCACAGTAGATACAAATTATATTTTTTGTTTTATCCATTTTATTTAAAATACCTTTTTAAGAATATAAGCAGATATTATACCCAATATAATTGATACAAGTATTGTTCCAATAAATGATAGAATATACCACATAATATCAATATAGTTCCATAAATTTAGTTTCAATATTTGTAAAATTTTCAATCACTTCTGGATATTCATTATTTTTTACGAACTCCCATATCATATCTGGTTCAGGGTATTCATAATATTGATAGTCATTCCATATAACATCTTGTATTGCCTGTGGTATACAACGAAAATCCATAAGAACTTTATTAAACTTATATCTTTCAATAAGATCATTATCGATCAACCATTGTTTAGGTCCATATTCCATTACTTTATTAAATGCAGACGGACCAAACCCAGGTTTACGTTTTCCTACCGGATAATCAAGAGGTGTTTTAATATTAAAAATACTATCTTTGCTTTGGCCACATAAACATTGTTCCAATAAAAAAATATCGGTATTAGGATGTTTTATGTGTTGTTTTTTAATAGGATTGTATATTTTAATTCTGTCACAATACAATTGAACAAAATCTTTATCTGTTGATATAATTTCACATGGTCTTGTTTCTTTTAAAGCAATCACACCAATTATATCATCACCTTCACATTTATCAATTTTCAATACTTTTATAGGAAGATGTGATCTTAATTCTTCTTGAAATTTATCAAATTCACAAAAAAACTCATCCCACGGAAATTCACTTTTATCCTTTTTCTTTTTTAATTTTCTATCTTCTTTATACCTCGGCCATACATCATATCGCCATGAGTTCTGATCATCTACAGCAAATACAAATGTTCCAACATTTTTGATAGCAAACAATGATGTATAGATACTATTGAACATTAAATATTTCCAATATTTATAATCAATGGATCTAACAACTCTATTAGAATCATAGGTTATCACATCTTTTGAATGAATACATCTCATTGCAAGATTATTTGCATCCATAAGAACGACTTTACTCATTTTCTCTCTCTTTTAATAATTTTTTAATATCAGATAATTTGAATTCCAATTCAGATACACTATCATCAAGATTATTTTTGATTGTTGTAAGATGATCCTTTAATTCTATTAAACAATCAGTATATCCATCATTATATGAAGAATCCATCACAACATCGATATCATGATTAACAGAACATTCACAAGGCTCAACAAAAATACCAAGATCCTCATATTCAATAACAGTGAGAGGATTAAAACATTTATTACATTTTAATTTTTTCATGTTATACAATTTTCACTTTAACTTTAAATGGTTTTTGATCATAATGCTTGCACATTAATGTATTTTCATATAATAATACACATTTCTCCTTATTTAATCTACATTTACCTTTTATTTTACTATAATGAATGCAGTTCTTCTCCAGTTCTTTATTCATAATATTCCCATATTATAATTATATTTGTCGTTATGAACACAATAATCATCTATAATGAATCATTCAGTAGATAATTATTTTATTTTTCTTCGATAGGTTTTTCCAGAGTCGTCAGTATATGATATATAAAAATCACGATTTTTATATCTTGTTCCTTGCATATATTGTTGTATTTTAGATCCAGATTTAAATCTTAATCTTTTACGGTCGTTCACCATATTATTAAAAAATTCATTTTTAGAACAATTGAAAACTGGAAATTCATTATTCCCAACTTTTACGACATCATCGGCAAACACATCTTTAACATCGGTTGGAATTTCGGTTGGTTTTGATTGTTCTTGTTCTTCCCTATAATTATCTGTGACAGCTGTCTCATTATCTATAAATTCACTCATAATCACCTCTTTCATTATTATCTATTATACCATCATTAATGGCTTCAGTCAAAACATGATCAAGAATTTTATCTATCGTATCTTCATTGAGTGGCATACCATAATGACGGTATTTATGTGATTTAATAAGTTTTACCGTCTTCTTTAAAAGAGATTTAAGTTTGCCTTTCTCTTTTGGTTTTTCTTTATATTCATTAGTTATATTAATTGTTGCCTTTTTGCCTTTACCTTCTTTGGTAAAAATACGTTTAATCTCTTTATATTTGTTTTTACTTGTGCCACTTGTGGATATATAATATTTAACAAGTTCTGTTTTTAATCCTCTATCACGAGTATGATCTATAAAAGTTTCCCATTTATCATTATCGATAATCATGTTGTCTGACATTATATAATCAAGAATAAATAACGAGACAATATCCGCAAATTCATTTACATCAACTTTAATACTTGCCATTATGTTCTCACCGATATTGTATTTTCATTAGTCAATTTTGATATATGTAATTTTACATCAGTTCTTATTCTTAAATCATCTTTTGATTTTAAAGAATTAAGAACACCAGACATTCCTCTTAAATAGAGAAGTTTTAAAAAATATCCCCATTTATCATCCTCATAATTATCAACAAGCATATATTTTTGCTTATCTTTTAATGATTCACGAATATATTGGATGATAAATTCATCAAACTCATTTTTAGTGTATAAATCTTGCATAATTATATTATATTATATTTTCGTTATAATGTTAAAATACTATCTAATTTGTATTTATAAATATAAGTATGAAAACTAAGAAATGTGAAAAGATAATTCAATTGAATTACAATGATATTAAGGATGTTAGGGATAAATTATTAAAAGAACAAAATGGTTTATGCCTTATATCAAAAAAACGACCAAAAAGACCTGTTGTAGATCATCACCACAAAAGAAAAATAAAAGGAACAGGTCTTGTTCGTGGTGTTATTGATTCAAATATGAATGTATTTCTAGCAAAAATAGAAAACAATGCATGTAGATATGGTATAGAACAATCAGAATTACCTACAATTTTAAGAAACATTGCGGATTATCTTGAAAGAGAACATTTGCCATATATACATCCAACAGAAAAACCAAAAAGACAAATATTAACTAAATCATCATACAATAAATTAAAAAAGGCATGGAAATTGGATACAAAACGCAAACCAAAATTACCTGAATATAAAACAAAAAATAATAAAAATATTCAAACACTTACGAAACAATTAAAAAAATTATTTAATAGATATGATATAGAACCAGAGTTTTATAAATAATCATTGTCTTTTTCCAACGGCCAAACCAAATAATCCACTAACTATACTCGTAAGTATCATAGATGGATCTGATAAAATAATCATTGCCATTGCACCAAGTATTGTTACAGCAATTATTACAAGATCTTTATCATCAAACCCACGATCTCTAATAACTGTTGTATATTCTATATCATTGGGTATTTGTATATCTTTTAATAAATCTTCTGTTTCAATATCTTCTTTTGTTGTATTAATATTAGTATCCATATTATTTTAATGGATGTTTTTTAACATCCATTTTTATCTCTTTTTTCTTTTTATTCTTGCCTCTCCAGTATGTAGATCCAATACCAACATCTTTAACATTGGCACAGAATCCTTTAACTTTATCAGATCCTATGTGTTTTTGCATTTTTGATACACAAGCATCAAAAAATCCCTTTTCATTAGGTTTTTTGCCTATTTTCTTAGACAATTTTTCAACTGATGATTTGTCCCACCCTTTTGGTAATTTGCCATATACTGTCTCATATAAAAATTTTTTAAATCTCATATTATTCACCGATAATAATTCTTAACATTTTAATATTGGTATCATGACCTGTGCATTTACATTCGAATAGTCCATTTATCGGACCTTTCATATATATATCACCAATAAAATCAAGAATTTTATGTCTTACGAATTCGTCCGGCCAATATAGTTCTGTATTTATTATACTATTATTATCAAGTATAATGGCATTATCGGATGAACCGCCTTTTATGATTCCAATTTTTTGTAATTTTTTAATATCATCAATCATTGCAAATGTTCTTGCCGGAGCTATTTCTTTTTCATAATCAACATTGGAATCGTATATAAATGTTTGTTTTCCTATAACTGGATGGTCAAAATCAATTGTCATTATTACTTTAAATCCAGGATAAGGAGAAGCTTTTATTACAGCGTTGCCATTTTGTAATACCATTTCTTTTTCTATACATATATATTTACATTTTTTATCAAATTTTTTAACCCCGGCGGATTTTATTAAATGATATAATGATATAGAAGATCCATCTAATATAGGTATTCCAGAACCATATACTGTTATATCTACATTATGTATATTACATGCATGTAATGCCGACATAAGATGTTCTATAGTTGAAATAGAAATATCAGTTATTCCAATATTTGTAGAACACATAGTATCGATAACCGATATTGGATCACATGCAATTATTTCTATTTTACCATCAGTAGTGGTAAAAAATCTTATACCTGTTGTATCATTGCTTGGTAATAACTTTACAGTGCATAAGTCACCACCGCGCAAAGAAATCCCGGTGATAGACACCGGGTATTTAATAGTCGTTTGATACATTATTTTAGATGTTTCATCATCACTGAATATTTATGTTCAAGAATCTCATCAATGATTTCTTGATCTGTATCTTCATCAATGAGATTTTCCGCATATTCAAAATAATCTGTCATTTCATGAATAGTCCGATCAGTGAATACACGAATGTTATTGATTTCTGATTCATCCATATATGATTTTGATTCTTTAATTTGTGATCCTGATGCGATTTTATCAAGATTTGTTTTAATCACTTTTCCATCCTTTAACTTGTATATATTCACGTTATCGTAACGACTGATGGCCTTTTTTAATTCATAATTTGCCCATTGCCATAAGTTATCCTCAACTTTTGGTGTCAATCTATCTATTTGAACAGTATATCCATCTCTTATTCTTCTTCTAATACGGATAAAACCTCTTTTCAAGAGATTTGTCATAATTTCTTCTCTTGCCCTACCTTCAAGACCGGCGGACATTGATTCATCATATTTATCATATATTTTTTGTAATTTTTCTTTAGTATATCCAAATTTTTCTGGTGACTTTATCACACTGCCAATGTGATATGATTCCGGTTCAAGTATTTCACCTTTTGGTGTAATCCAATAAGCAACAGTCAGTTTCATTTTATGACCTCACCTGTAAATATATCAATATCTATAATTCTTGATCCTGTAAACATATTACCTGTTTGCTCTTCAGCAATAAATAAAAATTTCTTTCCTCTATGTGATCCTTTCACCAATTTTGAAAAAAACTCAGTAAACATATCACCGGCATCATCAACAGTTATACCTTTACCATCGATTTTAAATTTTGTCAATTCTTTGCCAATACCAGAATTTTTGTTTGTTCCAATTTCGACAAAACTATTTTTATCTTTAAAAAGAACAGAATATTGGTCATATTTCTTTCCAAGATCAATAATTTCTTTTTTAGTTATATTTGGGATAAATAATGATTTTTCATTAACAAATCCGGTTTCTTCTTTATAACCACCTTTTAACGGAATGAAACCATACCCCATTTTACGAACATCTTTGATTAGTTCTTTATATCTTTGTTCGTTTTCTTTTTTCGTATAATCGTTTCTAAACGGTGATATTACACCGAAAGTTTTATCACTCTTTATATGTTGCATGATACGTGATAATGAACTTTCGTTGATAAATTCTTTTAATCTCATACTAAACTCCATTTGTCAATAGTATTTATGTATACTATAAACAAAGATACCCGGATATGCAAAAAGCATATCCGGGTGAAAAATGGCACCCCCGGCAGGATTCAAACCTGCAACCCACAGCTTAGAAGGCTGTTGCTCTATTCAGTTGAGCTACGAGGGCATGTATGGAAGAGGCGGGTAGAGTCGAACTACCGTAGAATGGGTCAAAGCCATTTGCACTACCGTTGTGCTACGCCTCCATTACCTAAAATGTTCTTGTTGATTTATTCATATTCAATGATCCGTAATTATCTGTTAAACTGTGACAATTTGGACATAATAATTCAAGATTTTCTTCATTATTATTTTTATAATTACCATCAATATGATGTATTTCAAGTGGTGATTTCTTTGTTACTGGATGTAACACATCCCATCCACATTTTTTACATTTATTATTATATTTTTCAAATAAATATTTTTTAATATAACGTGATGTAGATGTATCACCTCTAATGCCGTCAACCAATCCAAGTTTCCATTTATTTAACCAAATATAATATTTATATTCGTATTGACATTTATGACAACAATATTTTCGTTGATCTTTTATCAACCTTTTACCACAATACAGACAACATTTTTCCTTTTCTCGTTCTATAGTAGGATCATTGCCACCGCAATCAATACAATATGTTAATTTCTCTGATGCCCTCTTTCTTATCTTATGTTTTTTACCACACTTGGGGCAAGTAGCATCTTTCAATTCATTTTGTGTGTCTTTGCTGGTGCTAAATGACCTTGCACATTTACTGCTACAAAATCTGCCTGATCCATATGATCCATCATGATCTTTATTACATTTTTCACATTTCATAATTTGAACCCTTTATATATTATAAATGTATTTATATAAATGGGTTGAAATTACATCAATTATTTTTATTCTTTTTCCATATTCTCCACAGACTGTTCCAAGGCTTCGATTATGACACGACTGAGTTCAGCATCAATAACATCTTTATCGACACCACAATTTTCATCGTAATCATATTCGATATTCAGAACACATGGATCATTCTGGTCAACTTCAAGGTCTTTAAGAATTATGGTAACTCCTATATCTGTAAGAATAAGAGGAACTTCTTTTGTATTTTCACTCATAATATACTCCCATCATTTATAAAAACATTATATTATATTATTTATATAATGTCAATCAAACATCTTCAAAAAGTTCTTTTGGAATAAATTCAACACCGATTGTTTCCACAGTAACAATCTCATTGACTGGAATTGCAAGCAGTCGATCGCTGCCGAGAGCCGTAACATATTCCATGCTGGTTATTTTACCGGTACTATCAATTTTTATATCAAATTCACGAAACCATTTTTCGGTGACAAATCCATTTTTAAACGAAAGACGAATTTTCATACATTGCGTTAAACTTGGATCATCAATTTTTTTCGTAAGATCTCGTTCATAGTTTATAATATCAAGTAATTCACTCATATATTTTGCCTTTATGTTTGATTTTACGAGTATATTTAATTTTTTTAGGAATTATTTGAGTAACGGTTTTACGGTGGCCAGAAATAAACTCATTTCTGGCCACTTTCTTTACCACTTTAATTGTTCGTTTCTCCATTGTACACCTCACAAAGTCTGTTGGTATCCGACAAATGGATTACATTGGAATTATAAGACAGATGCCTTACATATCCATCATCAGATACCTTTCTGAACCACTGACATCCATCTGTAAAGGTAAACAATGTACCAATATCAACAGAATGAAACGGTTCAATCAACGATCTTGATCTTGACGACTGTTCGCTTGCCACATTCACACTGGTATTCATAATGATTATAACCCCCTTTCTGATATGCGTCAACAACATTACTAAATACGTTGGATTTACGACCACATTCACATACAACTTTTTTATATCCTTTATCCATTTGAATACCTCTTTATTTTATGATTAAACGACAATCAATGTGATACTGGATACAACCAGATACATACTCAGAAAGTTCTTTACAATTTGACAATTCAAGTTCTGTAACAATCATTTCGGCCCATTCCGTAACACCTTCCTTGGTAGGGTGAATATTCTTGAAAAAATAAATACCGTTTTCTACCAAAGTCTCAACTGTATCGTATACACTCATCTTTACCTCTTTGTTTCCTTGATTATGTGTATACTATACAATATCAAACATGAATGTCAAGGATTATTTTCAATCATCGGCAATTACCCATCCATCAGCCTTTACATCGTAATTATAATCATCTACGCGACATGGACGATAAAATTTACTATTATTAATCGTTATCCGAACAACTGTCCACGGGACATTTTCTTCCAATTGGAATGCCTTTGAGGCAAGATCAGCCGCTTCAAATTTATCAAAAATTTCAGGTGTTACACCAAACATAATGATACCCTCTATACAGTTACAATTTTTGAATGTATTGCCCCATCATTAACATATAATTTGCGTTCAAGGTTACCACCATTGGAATACTCAATATAATCATCTTTCGTGGCTTTCATTGCAAAAAGATTCTTATAATTGAGTTTGGCGTATGCCTTCATAGTTTTATGTTTTTCCATCATGGAAGACACAATCTCAAGAACAATATTGTCAGATCCGATAGCGATATACATTATAGTCTCCTTGTTTCCTTGATTGTGTCTATACTATGACACACTAATAAAGAATGTCAAGAATTATCTTTAGGCTCGATACATACTTCTGGGCAACAAAAACATTTAAATTCATATCCTTCTATCGGAAGAGTGGACCCTATATCCTCTATAATCCACATTGTGCCTATTCCTGGTGCCCATGATGTTGATTGACCAACAATTTTACCGACACCACTAATAAGAGATCCAACTTTATATTTTACAATGTCACCGTTCTTATATTTCGCCATAATTTTCACACCTTTTGTTTTCTTGATTATGTCTATAATATAACGCATTAATAAATAATGTCAAGATATTCTTTTTCAAAAATTTTATCTTCAGCATTCATTTTTGGTGAATAGACTTGACGAATGCCACCAGAACTTTTGGCGAAATGTATTCTCAGTTGATTAAACCTTACCACATCATTATATACTTTTTCAGGATATTCATACCATACATCCCAAAACATTCGTTCAGGATTGATATATTCGTGTTTTCCAATGATACTTGCAAATGCATAGTTAGATTTATTTATATCATGTTCAGAAACATCAGGAATACCGAATAACATTGATTCTTTTACTTCACTGATAAACATCCCGGTATAAAATCCATCAAGATCATAGGTATTCATAAAAATATCAGCATTACACCAAATGGCAACTATCTTCTTGGTTTTTAAATACGGAACTGTTCTTTCATTGATAATAAATCCTTCCGGTCCTTTACTATACAGACCTTCTGGTGATCCATGACCACACATAATAATAATGTTATGTTGACATATCAAATGGATGGCATCATCAGTTGAAATATATGGGTTGGTAATTACGGTATAGTCTTTACCCTCATATATTTTTGAAAGAAAATCAGTGGTCGGGTCTTTCGGATGGATAACAAGTGTATTCATGGATTCACCTTTTATTTAAGATTATATCCATATAATAACACATTTTTTATTATTGTCAAGTAAAAAAATGGTAGGGATGGTAGGAGTCGAACCTACAAAAGACGCAGGGTTTGAGCCTGCCGCATATGCCAATTCTGCTACACCCCCATTTATCTAATACGATTCTCTCTTTTCAAAACCATTTTCTTTTAACGAATCAACAAGAGAATTATCATTAACAATAATGTCAGCAAGATATCTCCCATATTTGCCCTTTTTATCCTTATATGTTTTTATAATTACATCTTTATCAAGAACCATATCTTTTACGAATTGTTTTGCCTTTAGACCTTCTTTATATTCTTCATTGCATGATGGGCGATAAGTTTCTGGTGTATCAATACCGTATAAACGTATTCTTAATTTTTTTGTTATTTCAAAACCTAAATGAATTATTACATCAAGAGTATCGCCATCGACTATATTTATAACCTTTCCTTTATATTCATACATAATACACATTCTCCTTGTATTATGTATTTATATAAAGAATATAATATTTTATGGTACCGGAGTCTGGAATCGAACCAGATCATGACGGATATGAGCCGTCATTCAGACCATCTACACCGGCATACTATTTTCAATCTTCTTACAGGCTTTCATAATAGCCAATCTTGAATCAACAATAGCTTGTTCAATATCTTTCAGTGTGTTGATTGTGGATTCATTCACTTGTTTATCAAAAAGAAATCTTGCCGCTTGGTCAAGACGTGGAAAATAGCCTATATTTTTCCATGTTTGTTCACCAGCATGTTTTCCTTTTTGTGGAATATATGCTTCTTCAATAATCCAATTAAGTTTATCAAGTTTTCTGAGTCTGTATTGTTCGTTTATCTCTATAATCATTATATTACCTTGATGGAGGGCCATGAAGGAATCAAACCTTCTCTGTCTGGTTCGTAGCCAAACGTCTGGATTCACCAGATGGCCCATAATTTTTGAGCGAGCGACAGGATTCGAACCTGCAATGGATTTCTCCGCCAACTTGGAAGGCTGGTGTCTTACCGTTAGAACTACGCTCGCATTTTAATATATGCCAGAATAAAATATTTCAGCATCATATACTTCATTTGATGTCGGTATCGGTTTCTTATCAGATTCAATTTCCATGGCATCATATACTTCATCAAGTGTTGTTTTATTAACGAAATCTTCTGATAATTGCAAATCTTTAATTAATTTATCAACGACTTTTTCTTTCTCAATCAATTCTTTATATCGTTCTTCTGATATTGTTATATTATCATTCATTTTATCACCATTTAAATACGGAAATCAAAAACAGATACTGTTGATCTATCATTGCCAATTTTTTGTTCAATAAAACTTTTCAATGAATGCAAATCTGACATAATTTCATTGAGAGATTTTTCTTTCTTAAGCAGTTCTTTATATCGTTCTGTGGAAATAACAATAACATCGTCAGATTTTGTAACTACTGTAAAATCATCCATATTTTCCTCTTATTATAATTTGGTAGGGATGGTAGGAGTCGAACCTACAAAAGACGTGGGGTCTAAGCCCACCGCATATGCCAATTCTGCTACACCCCCATTTACCATGTCCCGGTTAAATATTTGATTTTTTTCTTCAAATCATCTATCTCTCTATCTTTCTCTTTTACTAATTCACGATAATAACAGTGTTCATGTGCAAATTTCTGACCTGTTCCATCACCCATTCCAATTTGTATACTACCAGATTGAAACGGTAATCCACAAACTACACATACAATTTTATTGTTTTTCATTGTATATCCATCCCGATATAAAATATCCCATATGAAGTTCTCTGCCAGCTTTCATATCACATATTTTTCTTTTATTACAATCTTCACAGAGAATAGAACCACCATACATACATGGATGTTTTATTTTGAATATATTTTTTGCCTTATTACGTTCTTTATTCATATCATGTAATCCTGGCGGAAGGTATAGGATTTGAACCTATGCAGGTATTACCCTGGCCACGGATTAGCAATCCGACACATTGCCGCTCTGTCAACCTTCCATATTGGAGGCCGGAGAGGGATTCTAACCCCCGAAACACTGTTTTGCAGACAGCTACCTTAAACACTCGGTCATCCGGCCATATATCTTTTTACTTTACGGTTGTATTTCTCTATCACTCGTTCTTTATCGGATTTTAAAAATACATTATTTACAACAGGTTTTGATTGTTTTCTATTTTCTTTTCTTTTAAAAAGTCTCATAACGGCACCTCTTAATAAAATAATGGATGTTTATGAAAAGGATCACCACGCCTTTTCCGGTATCAGGTGTGTTCATACCGGGACCATAAACATCCTTATATGATATATTCGGTATAAAGCTCCAGTCGTGACAAGGAGCGGGTATGGGTTTACCACTGGGGTTTCCACCTGCCGTCGCACGTCCCCTACCGAATATGTAATTTTTGGGATTTACACCCAGGGTAGAACTGACCAATGGCCTTCTATCTACCTATGAAATGAACCGATCTGTGAAACACCACATATCACAGTCTTTTTGGGATATTTGGCGGCCGTCCCTGTAGGTGTCTGTATCTTTATCCGTTACTTGATGGGTGCCATGATGCGTCCTTGAACCGTCATCTTTCTCATTGTGTGCCCACAATTGATTTCACGGAGATACTATCGGTTACAATTTATAATAACTTTGACCTACTTACCTGTTACCATCAGGTATCGGTGTTCGGCCAGTCCTTGTGATGTCCGTAGGCATTGAAATCAACAAGGAAAATATGGCCCTTCTGGTAGGATTCGAACCTACGAAATAACCACGACCATTTTTCAGGTCTCAACCGTGTAAGGCGCCAATTATTACACGGCATCAGAAGGATAAATTCAAAATTTCGGGAAACAAAGACCGGTGATCTTTCGGAACCACCCGAACTCCACCGGCCCCGTTTCCCAAGGAATCTACTACATCTCAACTGGTCAGGTATTGACTTTTCGATTCCTTAAAATTATAACCAAGAGGTCGTCTTGTTTTATAATTTGCGAGGGTTTTATCCCCCCGAAATTCATATTATCATTTATATTTTATACTATAACACAATCAGAGAGAATGTCAAGTATTATTTTTATATATAAAGATTATGTCTATCGGCCAGATCATGACGATATTGATCAAAATCAATAAAATCACCATTTTCGTCCCGAAGAACCCAACGACCATTTAATTCATTACCATTTGGGGTCTTGCCGTTTTCTCGCTTCATAACAAAACCATTTTCAAAAATGTATTTGTTATCTTCTGTATAACAATGATATTTCGTTTTCATTATATCATCCTTTTTTACCGATTTCAGAAGCAACGAGTGAACGGCGACGTTTCATTTCTTCAACAAAACCATCCATTCCATCGATATTGGCCACATTTTTGATTATTCTGTCATAACGAGAAAGTTCTTTCTTCACACTTTTAAACTTTCTGTCTTTTTGTATATTTTTGTATGCCATAATAATCACCTTGTTTTCCCTTGATTATGTCTATGCTATACAACATCTGGCAGGAAAGTCAAGGATTATTTTCTGAAATATTGATACCGTCTTCCATAATATACAATATCAACAAACATTGATATGCCGGCCAATACAAAATGACCAAAACCAGCTAAGATAATATCGGTAAAAATTGAAAATACAAATCCATACCAATAAAAATCATCAGTATCTTTAAACAATTCATTATCATCATTGAATACCAAAACAAAAAATATCATTATGGCCACAAACCAATAAACGAATAATGATGCATTCAGTAAAAATGGAATACTATATACTGAACCAATAATAAAAGATGATAAAACGGCAATGTCTACAAACTTTCCAATAATTGTTTTCATTTTATTATTTTATTATTTTGTTGGTAGCCCCAACTGGAATTGAACCAAACATCTATGCTTTATCAGAACATTGTTTTACCATTAAACTATGGGGCCATATATCTGGTAGGGATGGTAGGAGTCGAACCTACACTGGGCAGATTTTAAGTCTGCTGCCTCTGCCAATTGGGCTACACCCCCATTTTCACATTTCATTTTAATTTTTGGAGGGACGCACAGGGATCAAACCTGAATCTTCATGGGCCACTACCATGAGCTTTATCATTAAGCTAACGTCCCAATTAATAAATGTATTCTACCAACATACATCAATAAGAGCCGTCCCTTTTTCGATTGGCAATTTACCACCTTTTGCCAACAATTTCATAATAAGACGAACATTAAATTCCCATTTACCATCTTTAATAGTTCCCATTTCGATAGAATTGAATGGTTCAGTGGCATCAAATTGAACTTCATATACTCTGTCATTACCCAATTCCTCATAAGCCACAACCTCATAATCATCAGGTACATCTGGTAATGACTTTGCCAGTTCGTCAAATTCATGATACGGAATGACCAAATATTCTTTTAGTTCCATAATAGCATACCTTAGTTTATTTTTGATGTTGATATAACTATATTACATTCAAACAGAACTGTCAACCATTTTCTTTGTCAATGATTTCAATTTGATAAACCATCTATCCAATCGTATTCTAAACGAATAATAAGAACAAAACAGTCTATGACGTGTCATTGATATAATTTAATATTTGTGGGGTGTGATGGAGTCGAACCACCCGAGCCATTGGCAGAAGATTTACAGTCTTCCCCGCTACCACTTACGGTATAACACCCCAAAATTAATTATTTGGTGGGGCCGAGAGGATTTGAACCTCTACGCTCAAAAGCGACTACGGGTTTACAGCCCGGTGCATTACCATTCTGCCACGTCCCCAAATTATTCTTATTTACTGAATCTTTCTGCTGATTCAAGTGCCATCTTTATTCTTTGTGCCCCTACTGGATTTGCCGAATGAATATTCCAACCGGGCATCTTTATCTTTCCTGACACAACAAGCCTTTCAATAACACAGGCCACATCGTATCCTGTTTTATCTTCCCCAAGGTCATGATCAAAAGATATGTAAGTTACATCACAAGTCTTTATCATATGGATTGCTTCGTCAGCCGTTCTACAACCAACAAAACCATCAGGAATGGGCCTTATGTCATCAAGATAAATCTTCATTTTATTTGGTGC
>Ga0256843_1000767_pt1 | contig 26659 bp, 19 predicted proteins | sample AlvinellametaG_FD_191572 | JGI IMG/M metagenome (GOLD analysis project Ga0256843, IMG submission 191572) | Pompeii worm associated microbial communities from hydrothermal vent at the East Pacific Rise, Pacific Ocean - Alvinella | ecosystem: Host-associated > Annelida > Integument > Unclassified ... | reverse complement strand
TGGTTAATTACAGCGATGCCTACGTACCGAGCGAGCCGTCCGACACCTTGCAAGTTTTTATCCCCGACGATAAAAATCCCTTGCCGCCCGCCGAAATTCATATCATCAGGCAAGACGAGGGACACGTCAAATTGATTTGGACCCGCCCCGGCGATAACCGTATTCAGTCGTATAATATTTATTTGGACGACCGGAAAATCAATAGAAAACCCGTGCCCGTTTATCACAATTATTGGGAAAATATTCCCGTTTCCGAAGGAAAAACTTACACCTTCGGGGTCGAAAGTGTCGGTTACAACGGCAAAAAGAGTAAGTATAAAACCACCGCGACGATTAATCTATTGACGGATTACCATCATTTGGTCATAGATGCCGGCAAACAAAAGGACGGTATAGTTCTCAAATGGAAAAAATATCCCGACCAACGAATTGAAAAAATCAATTTATACCGGCAAAATAACAAAAAAGCAATACTGCTAAAAGTTTTTGACAATAAAGACGTGCGTTTTACCGATAAAAAGGTTGTGAGAAATACCACTTATTTATATACGGTTTACGGACAATTGACCGGCGGTAAACGGGTATTGTTAAATGACGGCGTAGAAATCAGATATTGAGAAGGTTATAAAAAAAAGAGCCACCCACGGGACTTGAACCCGCGACCTGCTCATTACGAGTGAGCTGCTCTACCGGCTGAGCTAAGGTGGCTTAACGGATAGCCAAAGCTATGAACTATTTCTATATTTTGAGGTTTAAAATTAAAAAAAGTGACAAATGATTTTAACACATTGCACAAAAAATAGTAAGTTTGCATAACCAAAAAAATCAAACTTATGCACATAGCCATTGCAGGTAATATTGGCGCCGGAAAAACCACCTTAACAACTTTATTATCACAGCATTTGAAAATGGATCCGCATTATGAATCGGTCGATGAAAATCCCTATTTGGAAGACTTTTATCACGATATGGAACGTTGGTCTTTTCATTTGCAAGTTTATTTTTTAAACAGCCGTTTCAGACAAATTTTAGAAATTAAACAAGACAAAAAAGACATTATTCAAGACCGCACCATATACGAAGACCGTTTTATTTTTGCCGCCAACTTGCATGCTATGGGATTGATGAGTCAACGTGATTTTGAAAATTATGCTTCTTTATTCGATTTGATGGAACTCATAGTAACACCCCCCGATTTGTTGATATATCTCAAAGCATCCATTCCCACTTTGGTGCGCAATATTCATTCTCGCGGTCGTGATTACGAAAAATCCATCAATATCGATTATTTAAGTAACCTCAATAAACGTTATGACAATTGGATAGACAATTATGACAAAGGCAAGTTATTGGTTATTGAAGTGGATGATTTGAATTTTGTAAAAAATCAAGAAGATTTAGGCACCATAATAGAAAAGGTCAATGCGGAAATTCACGGTTTATTTTAGGTTTTTAAAACAAAAACTCAAAGGTAAAAAAATAGTCTATAAACTACACCGTTGGCGATATAAACATATTACCCAGAAGCAATTTATCATCATTTTAAGCATCATTATAGGTTTGATGAGTGGCTTGGTAGCCGTGACCATTAAAAACTTTACTCATTTAATACAGCACGGTCTCGAATTACATTTTATAAAAGATATTCATCATGCCTTTTATTTTGTATTTCCCATTATAGGTATACTTATAGTGGTCCTTTTTATTAAATATGTCGTAAAAAATCCCGTTGAAGAAGGAATCCCGGCCGTATTATATGCCATTACCAAATTAAAAGGACTGATTCCGTCTTATCAAACTTGGGCTTCGTTAATAACAGCCCCCATAACCGTAGGTTTCGGTGGATCTGTCGGTTTGGAAGGCCCTACGGTTATAACCGGTTCGGCGCTTAGTTCCAATTTATCCAGAGTTTTACATCTCAGTCGAAAAGAGCGGCTATTACTCATAGGTGCTGCCGCCGCCGCCAGTATGTCGGCTATTTTTAAAGCACCGCTGGCAGGTATTATGTTTGCTGTCGAAATTTTTAGTCTCGACCTTACCATGACCTCATTAATTCCGTTGTTATTAGCTTCCATAGTTGCTATATTGACTTCTTATTTCTTTATGGGCAAAAACATTCTGATACACTACACTTTACAACAAGGGTTTGTGCTTAAAGATATTCCGTTTTTTTTGCTTTTGGGTATCACATCAGCCACAACATCTATCTATTTTAACAAGGCTTACCAATACATTACACACTACTTTGACCGTTTTAAAAATCCGTTTACCAAATGGCTTATAGCCGGTATTCCTCTGGGACTTCTTATTTATCTTTTTCCCAACCTTTACGGCGAAGGTTATGAGGTGATTAACCACGTGATTATCAACAACTTTCATTATGTGTTAAATCATGCCTCATTTCATATCAATCACAACCATATTTTGCTTATTGCAGTTTTGTTTGTCATGCTGGTTACGTTCAAAGTCATTGCCATGTCGCTTACGTTTAGTGCCGGAGGCATTGGCGGTATTTTTGCTCCCACATTGTTTACAGGCAGTTTGTCCGGCTATGTTTTTGCGCTTTTGGCCAATTATATCAATTTATTCGGTCACCAAATTTCTTATGAAAATTTTGCTTTGGCCGGTATGGCTGGAGCCATGGCCGGTATTTTACAAGCCCCGCTGACGGCTGTTTTTCTTATAGTCGAAATAACCGGTGGTTACGAACTCATGGTGCCCATAATGTTGGTGTCGGCCGTATCTTTTATCATATCCAAAGCCTTTTTACCCTATAATATTTACGCTACTGATTTGGCCAAAATCGATGCCCTGCCTACACACGATAAAGACAAATTTGCCGGTATGATGATAGAATGGGACGAAATCATAGAAACCAATTTCAGTCCCATACACCCCGATATGAATTTAGGTCAGCTTGTGCATCAGGTTATTGAAAAAGCCCACCGCGATATTTTTCCGGTGCTCGACGATCAAGGCAAATTTTTAGGAGAAATATCCCTCAACGATTTGCGAAGCATCATGTTTCATCAAGAACTTTACGATAAGGTTTACGTGCGCGAACTCTTTCACAAAGCCCCCGACGTCATTTTCCGTTACAAAGACCATTTTAAAGACATAATGCGCAAATTTCAAGAAACCGGCGCATGGAATCTGCCCATTGTTGACAACAATTTTAAATACATCGGTTTTATATCCAAATCTAAAATGCTCAGTGTTTATCGCCGCAAAGTATTAGAACTAACTTCCGAATAATTTTTTTTGGGCGTTCCCCTCATTGGCATTCGGGTCGGGCTATCCGTTATATCTTTTTGGCTCAAAAAAGCCAAAAAGGATGCCACTACTATCCCTAACGCGGGCATACCGCCAACGCCTTTGAGTGTAATAACAAATTTACCGGTAAGGCGAGTTGTTTTCTTTAGCCTCTTCTAATATTTGCAAATAAGATTTATACCGGCTCAATGGTATTTTTCCCGCAGCCACTGCCGGTTTTACGGCACAACCGGGTTCGTTGATATGTTTACAGTCGTTAAACTTACAATCTTGTTTGTATTTAAAAATATCAGGAAAATAACTATCCAATTCTTCCGGTTTCATATCCACCACACCAAAGCCACGAATCCCGGGTGTGTCAATAATATGCCCTCCAAATGCCAAATCAAACATTTCGGCAAAGGTGGTTGTATGTTTGCCTTGTTGATGTGCTGTTGAAATTTCTCCTGTTTTCAGTTGTAAAGCCGGATCAACAGCATTGATTAATGATGATTTGCCCGTGCCCGAATGTCCGGTAAACATTGAGGTTTTATCTTTCATCAAAGTTTTGAGTTGTTCAATATTTTGTCCGGTTTTAGCCGATACTTCCAAGACCGGATAACCGGCTTGCTTATAAGCATCCATCAAATCTTTTTTTTGTTTGAGTAATTCGGCCGTATTAAGCAAGTCAATTTTGTTTATTAAAATAACCGCCGGTATGTTATAAGCTTCAGCAGTGGTCAATATGCGGTCTATAAAAAGGCGTGTGGTTTCAGGCTGTATCAAAGTTACCGTTACAAACACCTGATCGATATTTGCCGCCAAAATTTGGTATTGTTTAGACAGATTGATAGACCGGCGTAGAAGATAATTTTTTCGCGGATAAATATGCGTAATTACACCGGTATCTTTTTCGGGTTCCATTTCAAAATCTACCTGGTCACCTACGGCTACCGGATTGGTGGTTTTGATACCTTTGATGCGGAATTTTCCCCGTATGCGACAGGTGATATGATCACCGTTTTCGGTTTTTACATCATACCAGCTCCCGGTCGATTTGGTGACAATTCCTTTCATATAGTTGGCTTATTTTTCAAACAAGTCTTTAAAAACTTGGTGTTGGGTTTTCAAGCTTTCTTGGTGTAAACTTCTAAATAATTGTTCTATAAATTTTTGATTGATATGATTTTCTTGTGCATTTTTAATGGCTTTTTGCAAGATGTCCAACCAGCGTTCTTTTTGATAAATGGCAATGTTTTCTTTAAACTTTAAACGTGCAATTTCTTCGGTTTTTTGCTGCCTGTTTTTGAGTAGTTGGACCAACTCTACATCTAGGTCATCAATTTCTTTACGTAGTATTTTTAATGATTTTAATAAATCGGGATTAAATACTTTATCATTAGGAATCACCAGGTTTTCAATCAAATTTTCCAAAGATTCGGGTGTAATTTGTTGACGGGCATCGCTCCACGCATTGGTCGGGTCAATATGGGTTTCAACCATTAATCCGTCAAATTTAAGTTGAATGGCTGTTTGGGCAATATCAAAAACATTTTCACTTTTACCGGAAATGTGCGATGGGTCGTTGATAATAGGCAGATTGGGGAATTGTGTTTTTAAATCGATGGGTAACTGCCACAAAGGTTCATTGCGGTAAGGCATTTTTTTATAGCTTGAAAAACCACGATGTATGGCACCCAGTTTGACAATTCCTGCTTTTTCAATTCGTTCTAAAGCGCCCATCCACAAGGCTAAATCGGGATTAACCGGATTTTTTACCAAAACAATTTTGTCAATACCTTGCATGGCATTGGCTATTTCTTGCACGGCAAACGGATTGACAGAGGTGCGGGCGCCAATCCATAATAAATCAATATCATGTTGTAATGCCAGTTCTACATGATTCGGGTTGGCAACTTCTGTAGCCGTTAAGAGTCCGGTTTCGGCTTTGGCTTTTTGTAGCCATTTGAGTCCTATGGCACCCACACCTTCAAAATTGCCGGGACGTGTGCGTGGTTTCCAAATACCGGCACGCAGAATATGTCCGCCGGCATTTTTAACACCTTGAGCGGTTTCTAATACTTGTTGTTCGGTTTCGGCACTACAAGGACCGGCAATGATTAAAGGGTTTTCACCGGATAGTTCTTGTAACCAAGAGTGATATTTTTTATCTGTTGTCATTTCGCAAAAATAATCAAAATTTATACAATTAAACCTAGCTGATTCATCAAAAGTAATTCATAAAAAAATGGTAGTTTTGCAAAAGTAAAATATATAGACAAATGAATATTGAAAATATACTGACTGATAAGATTGTGCAAGGTTTTAAAGAGATTTATAATCTGACCATTGACAAACCCGAATTGCAAGCCACGCGTAAGGATTTTGAAGGCGATGTAACCTTGGTGGTTTTTCCATACGTAAAACAATTGCGTAAGAACCCGAAAGAAGTAGCGGAAACGATTGGGCAATATCTGAAAGAAAATGTGCCGGATATAAAAGACTATAATGTGGTAGGTGGTTTTTTGAATTTGGTGATTGACGATGCGCATTATACCCGTTTTTTAAATGAGATTTATGCAGACAAAAATTATGGATTGACACCTGCCAAGAAGGAAAAAGCTATGATGGTGGAATATTCTTCACCCAACACCAACAAACCTTTGCACTTGGGACATATTCGAAACAATCTTTTGGGACACAGTATCAGTGAAATATATAAAGCCACCGGAAAACCGGTGATTAAAACACAAATTATCAACGATCGTGGTATTCATATTTGTAAATCGATGCTGGCTTGGCAAAAATTCGGTGCAGGCGAAACCCCCGAAAGTAGCGGATTGAAAGGTGATAAATTAGCCGGAAAATATTATGTCAAATTTGACCAAGAATATAAAAAACAAATTGCGGAACTTAAAGCGCAAGGTTTATCTGAAGAAGAAGCCAAAAAGCAAGCGCCTATTTTGTTAGAAGCTCAAGAAATGCTGCGAAAATGGGAAGCCAAAGATCCGGAAGTGATGGAATTATGGCATAAAATGAATCATTGGGTTTATAAAGGCTTTGACCAAACTTATAAGGATTTAGGCGTAAGTTTTGATAAAAACTATTATGAAAGTGAAACCTATTTGCTTGGTAAAAAAGTAGTGGAAGAAGGATTGAAAAAAGGTATTTTCTTTCAAAAAGAAGACGGTTCGGTTTGGGCGGATTTGTCGGCAGAAGGTTTGGACGAAAAACTTCTGCTTCGTGGTGACGGCACTTCGGTTTATATGACGCAAGATATTGGAACGGCTATTAAGCGTTTTGAAGATTTTGATATTGACAGCCATATTTATGTGGTTGGAAATGAGCAAGATTACCATTTTCAAGTTCTGTTTTTAATCTTGAAAAAATTAGGTTATGATTGGGCCGATAAGCTGTATCATTTGTCATACGGAATGGTAGAGTTACCACACGGAAAAATGAAATCGCGAGAAGGAACTGTGGTTGATGCAGACGATTTAATGGAAGAAATGACCAATACAGCACGAGAAATTTCACAAGAATTAGGTAAGTTGGAAGGTTATAGCGACGAAGAAAAAGAACGTTTATATCGCATCATTGGCTTGGGTGCTTTAAAATATTATATCTTAAAAGTTGATCCGAAGCGAACCATTATGTTTGACCCGAAAAAATCAATCGATTTTCAAGGAAATACAGGTCCGTTTATACAATATACTTATGCGCGTATTCAATCCATATTGAGAAAAGCTCAAGATTTACGATCGCAGGATTATGCCATTGAGGTTTTACATCCCAAAGAAAAAGAAGTGATCAAGCAATTAGAATTATTTCCATCGGTGATTGCCAATGCAGCCAATCAACAAAATCCGGGTGTAATAGCCAATTATGTGTATGATTTGGTCAAAGCTTATAACAGTTTTTATCAAAGCGTCCCTATTTTGGCTGCCGATAGTAAAAACGAACAAATATTTAGGGTAAAATTATCGGAAAAAGTAGGTGATACCATTCAAAACGGCTTTAAATTATTAGGTATTGAAGTGCCGGAGCGGATGTAGAGAAGCGTTGAAAGTTAAAAGTAGTGTCAGTTCTAGTGATTTTTTCGAAAGTATGAGAAAAAATAGTATCGAGAACAAACACGGGTATTATGCCGGATGTTGAAAGTTGAAAGCGACCGAAGGAAGTCTCGAGAACAAAGTGATTCGGGATTAAAAGTTAAAAGTAAGGTTACAGTGAATTTTATATCCTAAGCCGTAATATCAAATTATCATATAAATTAGTCCAATATTTTGAACTATTTATAAACCGGTTTGGTATAAAAATTGTGTCGAAGTGACGGATTAAAATTAATTAATAATTAATATGCCTAAATACTTGGGTGTTCCTTAAGTGTCTTAGGTGGTTTAATAAATCAACACTTGGGTGTTCCTTAGGTGTCTTAGGTGGTTTAAATGTTTTAAATTTGTAGAAATGAAATATATTTGGATACTATTTTTATTATCAGCTTGTCAAGGAAACGGACAGCAAACAAAACAAAAGTTATCAGTTATGAAACCAAAAATTGAGAAAACCGATCAAGAATGGGAGCGTATATTAACGCCGCAACAATTTCATATCCTGCGCAAAAAAGGCACCGATTTGCCCGGAACAGGTAAATACACCTATCATTTTGACAAAGGAGTTTACAGATGTGCAGCATGTGGCGCACCTTTGTTTTATTCTGATAATAAATATGAAAGTCATTGTGGCTGGCCGTCTTTTGACAATGCTATTGAAGGCGCAATCATAATGCAACCGGATTATAGTCATAATATGATTCGCACCGAAATTTTATGTGCCAATTGCGGCGGTCATCTAGGACATATTTTTGATGATGGCCCGCAAGAAACCACAGGTAAACGCTATTGTGTAAATTCTACTTCACTTGATTTTGAAAAGAAATAGTGTCGGTAAATCAGAAAAACATATCATTTTCTATTATCATACCAGTCTACAATCGTCCGGATGAAATAGATGAGTTGTTAGAGAGTTTGACCCGTCAGAGTTTTAAAGGTTTTGAAGTGATTATAGTAGAGGACGGTTCAAATATTACTTGTAAAAAAGTTGTGAATAAATATGAAAAACAACTCCAAATACGATATATTTTTCAAGAAAATAAAGGCCCGGGAATAGCCCGTAATACAGGTATGCTACAAGCTCAAAGCCAATATTTTGTTATATTGGATTCAGATGTTATTTTGCCCGACAATTATTTGTCTATTGTTAATAATCAATTGCAAAAAAAATTTGTAGATGCTTATGGCGGCCCGGATGCAGCGATGGATAACTTTACTCCGATTCAAAAAGCCATTAATTATGCCATGACATCGTTTTTGACAACCGGTGGCATACGCGGTAAATCTGAAAAAGCCGGTAAATTTTATCCGCGTAGTTTTAACATGGGCATTTCAAAAGAAGTGTTTCAAAAAACCGGAGGATTTTCAGAGATGCGTTATGGCGAAGATATTGATTTGAGCATTCGTATAATGAAAAACGGATTTAAGACAGCTTTGATTCAGCAAGCTTTTGTTTATCATAAACGCCGCAACACATTAAAAAGTTTTTATCATCAAGTAAAACATTCCGGTGAAGCCAGAATAATTTTACATCACAAACATCGCGGTTCTTTAAAGCCGGTTCATTTTTTTCCCGCCTTATTTACAATAGGCTTGGTATTGAGTGTTTTGTTGTCTTTTTTAAGAATTTATTGGTTATTTTACATTTATCTTTTATATTTTCTTTTATTGATTATTGATGCATTTAAACAATACAAATCAGTAAAATTAGCTTTGTATTCCGCAATTGCTTCAGTTGTTATGTTGACAGGATACGGATGGGGATTTATTCAAACTTTTGTCAGGCGACAAGATGAAAATAAAAAATAGGCTGCCCGGTTTTGAGCAGCCTATTTAATTAAAGACGGATATTATTTATTTTTTGATAATTTCAAAAGCCATTAGATTATTATCAATAATGGCTTTTACATAATATACACCTGTATTTAAATGACTTACATCAATAGTAAGTTTGGCTCCGTTAGGAGTTAAGTGTATAATTTCTTTACCGGATACATCAAAAATACTAACCGCTTGAATTTCAGAATCGGCAGAGATATTCAATTGATCGGTAACAGGATTAGGATAATATTTTAATCCTTCTATGTTTTGATCTGATAAGGCTTGAACCGAAGGATCAAAAGCGCAAATACCAAAATCTCCAAAACTGTTGTTTCCATATTCATAAACTCTGACGTAGAAAACATCACCCGGATTTTGATTGGTTAATTCAATTTGTGAGAAATAACCGTCTCCCGAATCGTCATCACAATCTACTTCTGTCAAATTGCTACAATCACCGGAATAAATGGCCATTACAGTATCAGAAATATCACTACCGGCTACTTCGGAAGTTGTAATGGTAACAGCACCGGAAGCAGGTATGGTTACTGTAAACCAAACATCGCCGCCACTGCCATAAGCATAAGTTGATGAACAAGACGGAACGGGAACACCGGAGTCGTTGGCATATTCATTATTGCCAATAATAGGATTGCCACAAGCACCGGTTGAAGATACAGGTATGTCTATAGCATCAATACAATTATCGTTTACAGGAGGTTGGGGTGCCACTTCAATACCTAATTTAAAAGAGCCCGCATTACTGCCTTCGTGCCATACTTGTAAATAATAAGTATTGCCTGCTGTAAGTCCTCTAATGATATGATTTGAGTCAGCATCTTCACAAACAATTTCGTTGCCGCCACAAGCATCATATAAGGCTATTTTTAAATCTTGTCCGGTATCACCTGAGGTGATAACATTAATATCCGTTACATTGGCAGATAAAGTAAATTTATAAAATAAATCTTTGACGGGCGTGTTGGCGCAACTAGGGGTTATACCGCTACCGGTTGCAAATTCTGTATTGCCAATGGTTTCATTACCTGCCGAGGCACCTTCGGGATATACTGCAACTGTTCTGGCGTTAGCACAATCATTGTTTACAGGTGGATCGGGCATAAATTCTAATGCAATGGTAAATTCTCCGGCATTAAAATCATCATGCCAAACTTGTAATATATATTCTTGTCCGCCGGACAAACCTGTAATTATTTTTTCACTACTTGCGCCTTCGCATACCAATTCGGCACCACCGCAACTGTCATAAATAGCAGCTTCTATTTTATCTCCTTCGCTACCACCTGTAATAATTTTGAAAGTTTTATTAGGTGGTAAAATAAATTTATAAAACAGATCGTTATTGGTTCCAACATTATCACAACTCGTGTGCATACCGCTATCCGTAGCAAATTCTGTATTTTGACTGACTTCATTACCGGCAGATTCGCCATAGTTATATATATCTAGAGAAATGGCATTGGCACAATCATTATTTTCATAAGTAGTAAAGCTTGAAATAGGGCCGACAGCATTACTGGTATTACTACCACAATCCGACATAATATATATATCATAATTTTCGGCAGGAGTTAAACCGCTTATCAGATAAGAAGGTGTAGTGACATTTGCAATATTTGTATTGGCTGAAAAATCAGGTGTAAAGCCTTGTGGTCCCCAAGTTATTAGCCATCCCGATTCTGAACCTCCGGGTGTCCATGAAACATCTATAGTTGTCGATTGCGGATTAACTACAATATCAGTGGGAGGTGTGCAACTTACAAGTTCCACCGAAATGTCATCAATATAAATATCATTACCATAAGCCGAAATACCGTTTAAAGCAAATTTAACGGTTTGGTTGGCATAAGCGGAAATATCTACACTATATTTTGACCAACCTGTAGATCCGTTATATCTTGATACGGGATTTCCAACATCAATCCAGTTTGTGCCGTCATAAACTTGGGCTTGCACTCTATCGTCTTTGGTGCTATAACCGGTATCATGATAGATATAAAAACTTAAAATGATAGCATCTATAGTATTGGGTAAAACAATATTAGGAGAAATAAACTTAGCTTCTTTGCCTGAAGAGGCTGAGTAAGCATTAAATCTTAACATATTATTACCACTATGAGCGGTTGCAGTATTGGGATGATAACCATGATCTTCAACGGTCCAAGTGGCATTGGTTGTAGTTTCGACACTATAACACTGAGGTAAGTCGGGAGGAGTAGCAGATTCTAAGTCTTCTAATATTGGTAAGGTGCTGATAGGGGCACATTCGGTTGTAAAATCAGGACCTGCTACTATGGAGGAACTGCCATCGGCACCACAATCTTTGGTTAATTGCCAATTGTAAGTAGTTGACGGATTTAAACCTGACAGCGTATAAGGAGAAGTAGCTGTAGTGCTGGCTGTTGTCCAACTGCTGGTACCGTCTTCTTTATATTCTAATGTGTAAGTACCTGAATTACCACCGGCATCTGTCCATGAAAGTATAGCCGATTGATCGGTGACACTGTCAACATTAAGTCCGGTAGGATCTAAGCAGGTAGGCGCTTCTTTTACGATAATATTATCAACATGAGGATTGGAGTAACCGTACACACTGGTGCCTCTAAAAGCAATATTTACTGTAGCTTGTCCGGCATAAGCCGAAAGATCTACGGTGAATTTGGTCCAAGAAGAAACTGTAGATGGTGTTGTAAAAACATTGGTATAATTGGATCCATCGGTAGATATTAATATTTCGACTGTGTCAGATCCGCTACTATCCCAATACCAGAAATTAAGTTCGGGATTAGTGGCATTACTGAGGTCAATATTTGGACTGATCATATCCGCTGTAGTGCCACTAGAAAAACTGTAATCATTAAAGTAGGCGCAATAATCACCTTCTTGAGCATTGCCGGGCCCGTGTTCATCTCCTTGATCTATTGCCCAGTCATGGGTGCCGTTAGTCAAAGTCCAACCTCCGGGGAAAGTTCCGCCGTTTTCAAATCCTTCGGTGAAATAAGGACCGGCAGCCGGTGCTTGATAATAGGTTTGAATACCGCCTATTTCCACTTCAAAAGTATTGCCGCCACATTTGCCGTCTAAAAAGTCGGGACCACCAAAAGTCCAATCGGTTTGAATCATGGTAGCTGAGGCGGGTGCTCCCGTATTTCTTTTGGCATAAGAGTCTTTATATTCCCAGTATTTACCCGAACCATCTTCATTGGTAATACCGAAAATATCAATCACGGTATTGTTAGCATCTACGATTCGAAAGGCATCATCGCCATTGCCTGAAGCAAAGCTGGTTTTTTCTTTGGCTTTAGAAGCTGCAGACGGAAATTCTGACAAGAAAGCAGCTTCATCTGATGCGTTATATACATAAACATAATCGTTAGTAACAATGCCAAAAACCGATAAATCAAAAGTGCTGGAGGTGTTAAAACCGCCACCGTTAGATTGTTTTTGTAAAGTGAATTGACTAAAATCAACTTGCCCTTGAGCAAATATTTCAATCATTTTGGGATTACCTCCGGAACATGTGCCGTCTACTATAGTTGTAATAACCGGCGTTTGTCCAAAGCTAACTGTGGTTATAAATACCAACAGCAGTAGGTAGATTTTTTTCATAATTTTTATTTTTTTGAGTTAATCTATTCAAATTTATGTATTTTTTTTTGCAGGAAAATATATTAGAACTAAAAAACCTCATTAATATAATAAAAATGTATTTTTTTACTATTATTTGTTGAATTATTGAATTATCTTTAATAAAACATCAATACCTCTTTTTATTATATTTGATTCATTCAACTTTTATTACATAAATTTAATTTTAAAATTCTTTTGCTTTCACATTATTATCTTAATTTTGCATATTATTAAAATTTGAATTATGGAAATAGCCTTAATCTCTCATGATGGAAAAAAACCGGAAATGGTTCGTTTTATTATGGAACACAAAGATGAACTCTTGCAAAAAAATGTGAAAATTATAGCTACCGGCACAACAGGTAAATATATTGAAGAAACCGGTTTAAAAGTCACAAGAGTATTATCAGGTCCGTTAGGTGGTGATGCTCAAATAGGGGCTCGCGTTGCCGAAGGCAAAACACAAATGGTTGTATTTTTTAGAGATCCGTTGGACAAGCATCCTCATGAACCCGATATTTCTATGCTGATGCGTTTATGTGATGTTCATAATGTGCCTTTGGCCACCAATCCTGCCACTGCCAATTTGTTGTTCAAAGCTGTTTTTGAAGATTAAATATTTATGTAATTTTTATTACTTTTTCGCTTTTTTCTTGTAATTTGTTCAATAATTGACGTTTTTTTGCTAATAAATCTTAAAAAAAAAACAAAATTAGACTTTTTAGATACTTATCAATCATTAATTTTTTATAAAAAAAATATTTAAGGCATTTAAAAGTAAAATTTAATTAAGAATAAATTAAATAAACTAACAGTTTGTTCAATTTTCAATAAAAATAGCTCATTGTATTTGAATTTTATTAATGTTTTGTAGTTTTGGATTATAATAATTACAAACAATAAAACATTAATTTTATGCAGAAGTATTACTTAAAAATCATGTTTTTGTTGGCATTGTTGTTCAGTACAACCTCATATGCGCAACAAAAAGTGTATCCAAAATTTATTTCTTTGGATCAATCACAAAAATTTACCATTAACAAAGCCGTAGATTTATTAAAATCGACTTATCAAGTTTCTAATGATGTTGATTTTGTCGAGTTAAGACGTGAAACAGATCAGATCGGCATGCAACATGTAAAATTTCAGGAATATTACAAAGGTATTCCTGTTACATTTGCACACTTTTATGTGCACGCATCCGGTAATCAGATTAAATCGTTAAACGGTGACTTTTTTCAAGTTGAAGGCATAAACGTGACGCCGCAATTGTCAAAGCAAGCGGCATTTAATCATGCCTTGGCAGCCGTGGGTGCCAGTCATTATATGTGGGAAAATCCGCAGGAAGCAGCTTTAATGAACTATCAAAAACCGGAAGGTGAGTTGGTAATTTTACCCGATTTTCAACATAAGAATTCTAAACGGCAAGCACAAGCCAAATTGGCTTATAAATTTGATATATACGCCACAGATCCGCTTAGCAGAGCTTATATTTATATTGATGCACAAACCGGCCGGTTGTTGTACAAAGATGCTATTATCAAAGATGCTGTGGCCGATGGAGGAGCTGATACCCGGTACAGCGGTCATAAAACCCTTAAAACCGATAGCTACAACGGTAGTTACCGTTTGCGTGACTATTCCAGAGGAAACGGTATAGAAACCTATAATATGCATACTGGCACCAATTATAGCAATGCTACTGATTTTACAGATGGCGATAACAATTGGTCGGACTCAGAATATAACAACTCGGCTAAAGATAATGCTGCCTTGGATGCTCATTATGGTGCTCAAATGACTTATGACTATTGGATGACCAAACACAATAGAAATTCATTTGATGGTAATGGTGCCGCTATTAAGAGTTATGTTCATTATGATGTTAAATATGATAATGCCTATTGGAATGGTAGTGTCATGACTTATGGTGACGGTAGCGACACTTATTTTGACGCTTTGACATCTTTGGATGTAGCCGGTCATGAAATTGGCCATGCTATTTGCTCTTACACGGCGGATTTGACTTATTCTAATGAATCCGGTGCTTTAAACGAAGCCTTATCCGACATTTGGGGAGCCTCTATTGAATATTTTGCTGAACCCAATAAACAAATCTGGTTGATAGGTGAAGATATTGAACGTCGTAGCGGTCACGCGGCCTTGCGTTCAATGAGTGATCCTAAATCGGAAGGACAACCCGATACTTACGGTGGTACCAATTGGTATACCGGATCGTCTGATAATGGTGGTGTGCATACTAATAGCGGTGTAGCCAATTATTGGTATTATCTTGTTTCTGTTGGAGGTAACGGTACTAATGACAACGGTGATGCTTATGATGTATCCGGTATTGGTATTGATAAAGCCGGAAAAATTGTTTACAGAGCTGAAAGTGTTTATATGACTTCAAGTACTAATTATGCCGATGCCAGAAGCTATACCATTCAAGCCGCCAAAGATTTGTATGGTGCCGGCTCTGCCGAAGAACAAACTGTAACCAATGCCTGGTATGCCGTTGGTGTAGGAGCCCCTTATGGTGTGGTGGCATATTGTTCTTCTAAAGGTAACAGTGTCAGTGACGAATATATACAAAAAGTGCAATTAAATACCATAAATAACAGCTCTGACGGAGGTAATGGTTATTCAAACTTTACATCTATTTCTACTGATTTAACAGTAGGACAAACTTATACCATTACGATTACACCCAAGTGGACAGGTACTGTTTATGATGAAGCTTATGCTGTATTTATTGATTATAATCATGATGGTGATTTTGACGATGCGGGTGAAACCGTATGGACTAAAGCAGCCTCAAAAGACACGCCGGTATCGGGTAGTTTTACAGTGCCCAGTTCGGCTGCACAAGTAGCGACACGCATGCGTGTTTCTATGAAATACAATGGTATTCCTACAGCTTGTGAAACTTTTGATTATGGCGAAGTGGAAGACTATACCGTTAATTTGACCGGAGAAACTGCCGATACGCAAGCACCAAGTGCACCAACTAATTTGACAGCCGGTAATATTACCCAAACTACCGTCGATTTAAGTTGGACGGCATCTACTGATAATGTTGGGGTAACGGGTTATGAAGTATATCAAGGTTCTTCTTTATTGGGGACTGTTACCGGCACTAGTGCCAATGTCACCAATTTAACTGCTAATACGACTTATACTTTTTCTGTAAAAGCAAAAGATGCTGCCGGCAATGTATCTGCTGCCAGTAATTCGGTGACCATAACCACGCTCTCCGAAAGTGCCGGAGGTAGTTGTGCAAGCACTATAACCGCTTTCCCCTATCATGAAGGATTTGAAAATACCTTAGGTGCTTGGTCACAGTCATCAGCCGATGATTTTGACTGGACCGTAAAATCCGGATCGACACCATCATCCAATACAGGCCCATCGTCTGCTGCAGAAGGTAGCTATTATGTATATATGGAATCTTCGAGTCCTAATTATTCAAATAAAAGAGCTATTTTAACCGGTCCTTGTTTTGATTTGTCAGGAAAAACAACGGCAACTGTCAGCTTTAAATATCATATGTATGGTGATGATTCTAAAATGGGAAGTTTAGCTCTTGAAATATCTACCGACAAAGGCGCTTCGTGGAGTAGTATTTGGAGTAAATCAGGAAATCAAGGCAATGCTTGGTATACGGCTTCTGTCAATTTGGATAGTTATGCAGGAAAAACCGTTTCATTACGTTTTAACGGTGTTACAGGAACTACTTGGCAAGGTGATATGGCTGTTGATGCCTTTAATTTTGATGCTTCTGAACAAGCTGCTTGTGTAGCTACAACTTTATCAATTACTTTTGATAATTATCCTGAAGAAACCAGTTGGGAAATCAAAGATGGCAGTGGTAATGTGGTTTACTCGGGTGGAACTTACGGTTCTGAACCCGATGGTTCTACTAAAGTTATTAATATGTGCATAGATACCGGTTGTTATACTTTTACCATGAAAGATAGTTATGGAGACGGTATGTGCTGTTCTTACGGCAATGGTTCTTACACCTTTAAAAAGGATAGTGACGGTACGGTATTGGCCTCAGGCGGTTCGTTCCAAAGCAGTGAGAGTACCGACTTTTGTCTAAATACTAATGGTTTTGCTGCATCTGACGAAGCAAAACATGAAAATATGCAAGATATAAGTATTTATCCCAATCCTGTGAAGGACATAATGATGGTTTATATTAAAGACCAAAATATGAGCACATATACCATATTGAATATGACCGGACAAATTGTAGCTCAAGGTCAATTTAATACTCAGACTATCAATGTAAGTGCTTTAAAATCTGGTGTATATTTTATCAAATTTAACAGTGATAAAAAATCTATTACACAACGATTTGTCAAAAAATAGTTTTTTAAACAAATCATCTCTATTAAAAAAACCGCTTTGGAATTTTCCGGAGCGGTTTTTTTAATATTACACAAGTATTTTTTGTATATTTGATTATAAATAAGCTTAAACTATGTTGTATTTTAAATTTTTATCAATTATTATTGTTTTTTTTATGACAAATTTGACATTTGGACAATACGCGGCAACAGATATGCGGCATTATTTTAAATTTGAGGCTAGTGTTTTGAGATATTATACCTCGACCGTATCGGATCATAGTCATGATTATAGTTTTCATGACAACGGAAAACAATTTATTGCTGTATGGGGTTGGGATTTTGACGAAAAAAAATATTTAGGTTTTGGTGCAGGATATAGTGATTTTGAAAATGCCAAAGGACTGTCTGCATTTGGTGAGATTAATTTTTTTGTGTCCAATTCTTATCTCAATCCGTATATTGGAGCCAGGCTTGGTTACTCCCGTTTTAAACCTGAAGTTTTGGATAGTCAAAATGATATTACAGCTACTTTTTTAACCGGCTTACAAATACGATTTGGGGTTTACTCATATACGGCTTTATATTTGCAAACGGGCTTGCTATACCAACAAAAAACTCTGTTTTTTCCTTTGACATTAGGAATTAAATTTTAATACCAAACCGGTATATATTTTTCTCTTATTATTTATGGATTTTGTAAAAAGCAAAAATTGTAAAAATCCAACCGATAATTAAGAAAATACCACCAAGTGGTGTTATAAACCAAATGCTTTTGGCCGGAACTACATGTAAACTAATTAAGAAAAGTGAACCCGAAAAGAGTGTTATGCCTGTCAAAAAACTGTGACTAATCATGATTTTGTTTCTTCGGCTTATTTGTGGATAGGCATTGACAGCCAAAACAGCTAATACATGAATCATTTGATAAAACACGGCGGTTTTATAATTCATTAAATCATTTGCACTCATAAAAGACTTAAATGCATGAGCCCCTAAAGCTCCAAAGATAACTCCCAAAGCGCCATAAATGGCGGTCAAAATAAGTGTTTTTCTTATCATAATTATAAGTTTTTGATATATTTTTTAGGTGTAATGCCAAATTTCTTTTTAAAAGCCACTACAAAATGAGTAGGAGCAGAGTAGCCCATTTGGTAACTGATTTCTTTCACACTATATTTTTTACTCATTAACAAATGACGACCTAATTCCAATTTGTAGTTTAAAATATATTTATAGACGGGTTCGCCGTATATTTCTCTAAAGCCGTTTTTTAAGATATTAATAGGTAAGCCTACCTGTTCGGCAAGTTTGTCAACCGGCGGTGGTTCATTGATATTTGCCACTAATATTTCTTTGGCTCTTTTGATTTTTTCTACATTTCGAGCATCTTTTAGATTAGGACATTTATCTGTAGCAGGTTGGTGTTTGATAGTGTCAAAATAGTAGGTGAACAATTCTAATATTTTGGCTTTGATATAGATGTAGTCAAATTTATTTATTAACTCACGATTGTATATTTGATTTAAAATGATTAATTCATTGGCAGTTAAAGGGCGTCTATTATACAATTTTTTATGTTTGTTTTGCGGACGTAAAAAGTTAAAGTCAATAGCAAAATCATCCAATAATTTATGTATGGATTCTAATGACAGAAGTATGGAAAGCATTTTGGTATTAGGTGATATTACGGCATCAATGGGGATTAAATTTTTAGGATTAAAAAATAATAACGAGTGTGTTGCCGGAATTTCCAACTTATGTGTTCCTTTGATGATATGAAAATGAACATTGCCATCCAAAGTAAAATGAAATTGGATATGCAATTGCTTTTTTTTGGTATTATAGCGGATATTATTATCCGATGTATTTAAGGTTTTTAAAATCAAAAAACCTTCATCGATATTAATTTCTTTAAAAAAATTACTCATGATTATATAGATATTCCAGTTGTAAAACTTTGACAAAAGTAATATTATTTTATCTTAAAGGTATGTTAAATTATCAATAAATTTAAATTTTCGATATTAATTGTTCGTTTTTCGATATTTTTATTCCGGTCTATTATCTATTTTTGTCATAAAATTATAAGAGTTGATAACACCTATTAATTTTTCATAATTGAGTATATTTTGGTTAATACAAAGCCTTCTGCTACTGGCGGAAGGCTTTGTGTTTTTATCATGATGTTTTTTTTAAAAACTTGGTATTGTATATTACCAATCTTCAATCCGGTGGGCGTCAAATTTAAGGAATATAAAAAGCATCAGTGTAAAAGCCCAAAGCGAAGAACCGCCATAGCTTAAAAACGGAAGGGGAATACCAATGGTTGGGAATAATCCTAACACCATTAACATATTTAAAGCATAATGTGCCAATAAAATGCTGATAACGCCGTAAGCTAAAATTTTTGAAAATTTTTGTTTTTGCCGTTCGGCCAAAAATACCAAACGAATGAGTAATAAAGTATATAACAGAACAACGGTCATAGTCCCTAAAAATCCCCATTGTTCTCCTATAACCGTTAATATCCAGTCGGTATGTTGTTCGGGTATATAATCTCCTTTGGTTTGTGAGCCTTGTAATAAGCCTTTGCCTGATAATCCTCCTGAACCAATGGCAATCAATGCCTGTTTTAAATTATAGCCGGTACCTTTATCATCTCTTTTTTTACCCAATACAATTTCAATACGATTGCGTTGATGTGGTTTTAAAACTTTATTAAAGACTATATTGGTGCCTAAAACGGTTACAACGGAGAGCGTTAATAAAAATCCGGTTTGTAACCAAAAAATTCTTTTTAAACTATAATAAGCCCAAATATTTGTTATGATAAACAGTAGTAAAATGGTAATTAAAACCGGTTTTTGTCCAAAATAAATAGTGGTAATAAATAAGCTGGCCATTAATAAAGCGAATAAATAGTAAAAAATGGATAAACCTTCAATGTATAAAACTAAAAATAGTGCTAAAAAAATAATGGCGGAACCCAAATCGGGTTGTAATAAAATTAAAAATACCGGTGTTAATATAAGCACTGAGGCTTGTAACAAATTCTTAAAATTGGTTATTTTAAAATCAGGCTCGGTCAGTAATTTTGCCAAACCTAAAATTGTCAGCAATTTGACAAATTCTGCCGGTTGGATGCTAAATGAACCAAAGCGAAACCAAGATTTATTGCCATTGATATTGGCACCTACCAATAATACTAAAATTAATAATACCAATCCTAACAGATAGAGTAGGGAGGCATTGTTTTTAATGGTTTTTATGGGAATAAAACCTATCAAGATAATTAGCAAATAACTAAATGCAAACCACAGGCTTTGTTTGCCGTAAAATGTTTGCAATAAACCGGTGTGTTGCGCATCATAAGTTGCGGAATAGATGCTGACAATACCTATAATTACCAGCAAATTGAATAACAATATGCTAATCCAGTCATAATCGAAAAAACTTGCTTTTCTACTGCTTTTCATATTGTTTGAGTTGATAGGTTTCAGTTAAATCCGTTTGTAATATTCTTTGTAACAAATCTTTACGTGTGATATGTCCGCGTAAATATTTTTCGATAACCAATGTGGCAATAGGTGCGGCAATAGTGGCTCCATATCCACCGTTTTCTACAAAAACCGTCACAGCTATTTTCGGATTCTCTTTGGGACCGAATGCCATAAATATAGAATGATCCGGTAGTTTGACAATTTTGCCGTCGATTCTGGTTTTGTTTTCACTTGTCCCCGTTTTACCACACAATTCTATGTCTTTAAGTTGGCTGTATTTGGCGGTTCCTTTTTTATAGACATTGGCCATGCCATTAATAATTTGATCAAAATATTGGCGGTCAATATCTGTTTGTTTTCTAATCAAATAAATACTGTCAATGGCCTGATCGTTTTGACCAATAGACTTAACGGCATGCGGGGTGTAAAAGTAACCTCTATTGGCAATAGCAGCTGTTACATTGGCCAGCTGTATTGGTGTGGTGAGCACTTCGCCTTGACCGATACCATTTGAAATAGTATAGGAAGCATACCATTTACCTTTGCCGTAATACCGGTCATAAAATCGGCTGTCGGGGATAAACCCTTTAGAACCCACCGGTAAATCTGTATGGAGGTATTGACCCAATCCGAATTTTTTTACATAGGCATTCCAAGTATCGAGACCTTCGGCCGGGGTGTCATAATGGTTGATAATATTTAGATATGATTTTGAAAAATATGTGTTACAAGACTTTTCAATAGCCCAGGGTAAAAAAACTTTACGTCCGTTAGCACCGCAATGGCAAAACATGTGATTGTGTCTGCCATAATTAAATCCGTGATTACAAACAAAATAAGTATTAGGTTGTATGACTCCTAATTGCAAACCAATGAGTCCGTTGAGCATTTTAAAAGGTGATCCGGGGGGGTATTCGCCTTGTAAACCTCGGTCTAAAAGAGGATTGTTGATTTTATCTTTAAAGAGTTTATTAAAATTTTTTGAACTGTTACGTCCACTCAAAAATTCAGGCGGAAAGCCGGGAGCTGTTACCAAAGTCAGTATTTGACCGGTTTGTGGCTCTATGGCTATAATAGCACCGCGTTTTCCTTGCATTAAGGAATCGGCAAATTCTTGTAACTTTATATCTATGCTTAAATGCAAGTCTTTTCCTACTTGGGCCAAGGTGTCATATCGTCCGTTTTTATAACTACCGATTTTTCTGTTAAATTTATCTGTTAAAAAGTAATGGACACCTTTTTTTCCTCGCAATACTTTTTCGTATGATTTTTCAACACCTGCTTTACCAATAAGGTCACCGGGTAGATAAAAAGGATCTTTTTTCAATTCGCGTTCGTTTACTTCTCTGATAAAACCCAAAACATTGGCCGCTGATTTGGTATGATACTTTCTGATAGCACGCCTTTGGATAAAAAATCCCGGAAATTTATATATTTTCTCTTGTAAAAGAGCCACTTCGTTTTTGTATAGTTTAGGCACAATCAACGAAGCTTTGTTCCAAGAATAAGCTTTAGCTCTTTTTAATGCTTTGATTAATGCTTCTTTGGAAAGATTAGTATATTTTAGAAATTCAGTTGTGTCAAAAGCCTTTATTTGTTTAGGAACAGCCATAATATCATATACAGGTAGATTGCTGACCAATAAAATGTTGTTTCTATCGTAAATATAACCGCGCTCCGGAATAATATATTCTTTTTTTACGGCATTTTTTAAGGCCAAATCCTTATATTGTTGATCTAATATTTGCAAATAAAACAGTCGCCCTGTAATAATAAGGGAAATTACAACTATTAAAAAGATGAAAACTAAGGATTTTTGATTCATTTATTTTGTGTATTAAAAAAAAGATAATCAATCAAAATGAAAAAAAATAAACTTAAAACCGAATTGATAAAGATATAGCCTAGCTTGGAAATCAAGAGTTTTAAATTAAAGGATTCCAGCCCGTAAATTAATAGTTGACTTAAAAATATGAACGTAAAATAATAAGCTACTTTTTGGGCTATTCCCAAATTAGAAACTCGTATTTGATCCAAGTCTTGTGTCGGGCCTTTGCCGATTAAGAAATAAAATTTTCTGATATAAACGACAAATACGGCAGTAGCTGCAAATACACCACCGGTATGATTAGTAATGTCGAGCCCCAGACCTAACAGAAAAGCCATAAACAAAGATTGGATTTCATTTTTGTAAACCGGTAGTATCAATAAAGGATATAAAAAAATAATAGGTGCATAGGTGCCAAATAGTAAAACCTGATTAAACCAAACAACTTGTAGAATAAAAAATATTATAACTAATATGATATATTTGATATTATTTGACATGGCCGGTATTTTGTTTAAGTGAATCTATTTCCTTTTTGTAGCGATTTTTAACTACAAAGACTGGGCCTATATTGGTCATATCTGTAAAACTTTTGATTTCAATGACATAACTTTTTCGTCCCGGAACCGTTTTAAAGTCGGTTATACTACCAACCGGTATGCCTTTTGGAAATATACTGGACAAACCACTGGTGATAATGGTGTCCCCTTTTTTAATTTTGGCATCAACCGGCATGTCGGTAATTTCAAAGTTATTAGGCCCGGTATGTGGCCATTGTAAAAAACCGGTGTAATTGGTATGTGCCAATGCTACACTTATTTTAGAACTTTTGTTCAAAATTGAAATAACCCGAGCAAAATGTGCCGATGTTTTCTGAACAACACCGACAATACCATTGGTGCTGATAACCCCCGATTCGGGCATAACTCCATCCTTTTGCCCTTTGTTTATAATGATGCTGTTATGTTCCAAATGATATTGATTACTCAAAGCATAAGCCGGGATATAATCAAATTGTCCCGGAAGTGCAGGGCCGGATTCGGCTTGCTTTTCATTTAACTGTTTTAACAAACGGGCATTTTGTTTAAGCAGGCTGTCGTTGTGCTTTTGCAAATACCAATGCCGGTTGATAACATTTAGTTTTTGTTGTATGCGACCACTGATAGCCGTTTGCCAATCATTGGTTTTTACTTGTGCATAGTGATGCGTCTTTACAATTAAAAGCAATGAGATCAGTTCTAACAAAATAAAGAATAAAAAACTTTTCTTTGCGATTAGTAATCTCAATAACTTTATCATCTACAATAACTTAATGGTGACACCTTAGGCTTAACGTAACAATATAGGTTTGTATTTTTTAAAATACTTTAATGCGATACCTGTGCCACGCACAACCGCCCGTAACGGATCTTCCGAAATATATACGGGCAAATCGGTTTTTTCCGAAATACGTTTGTCTAAACCACGCAGTAAAGCGCCGCCACCGGCTAAGTATATACCGGAGTTATAAATGTCAGCAGACAATTCGGGTGGTGTTTTTGATAAGGTTTCCATAATGGCATCTTCAACACGCAAAAGCGATTTGTCAATGGCTTTGGCAACTTCTTTATAGGACACAATGATTTGCTTGGGTTTACCGGTCAACATATCACGACCTTGAATGGGAATATCATCCGGCGGATTTTCCAGCTCGTCCAATGCCGAACCTACTTCTATTTTGATGCGCTCTGCGGTTTTTTCACCAATATGTAAATTGTGTTGGGTGCGCATGTGGTAAATAATATCCGAAGTGAATACATCACCGGCAATTTTGACCGATTTTTCAACGGCAATACCGCCTAAGGCAATTACGGCAATTTCGGTAGTTCCGCCCCCAATATCAATAATCATATTACCCTTGGGTTTGGTAATATCTACCCCCATACCGATAGCGGCCGCCATAGGCTCATGTATCAAATAGACTTCGGTGGCATTGACTTTTTCGGCTGAATCACGCACCGCACGTTTTTCCACTTCTGTAATTCCCGAAGGAATACAAATAATCATTTTCAATTTGGGTTGAAACAAACGTCCCTTTAAGGTTGGGATGCTTTTAATCAACTCTTTTATCATCATTTCCGAAGCTTCAAAATCGGCAATAACGCCATCTTTTAAAGGCCGGATAATTTTTATATTCTCGTGTGTTTTGCCTTGCATTAAGGCGGCTTCCAAGCCCACGGCTTTTAGTTTGTCTTTTCTGATATCTTTGGCCACTATAGAAGGACTATCCACCACGACTTGATCTTTATGTATAATCAAGGTGTTGGCAGTGCCTAAATCTATGGCTATTTCCTCGGTCAGAAAATTAAAAAATCCCATATTTCGCGTTTATTTGTTTTGTAATTTTTACGGTTAACTCTTGAAAAACACAAATTTAAAAAATATTTATGGAGTTTCTGTAATAAAATTTGTTTTTTTTCGTCCTGTGTCTATAATCTTTTGTAAATTGAAATCCATTTACAAATTTTGTTTGTGTATCTATGAAAAGTCTGATTTTTGAATTGTTAGAAAGTTTAAAGTTTGCAATTAAATCATTGAAAAATAATTTATTAAGGACAGCTTTGTCTTTATTAGGCGTCAGTGTGGGGATTTTTTCTATAGTAGCCATTTATTCGGCCATTGATGCACTTAATGACACAGTGATGAGTTCTATGAACAAATTTGGTCAAAATACTTTGTATATAACCCGTTTTAGTTTTACCGGTAATGCCAAAGTGCCGCGTTGGAAACGTAAAAATTTTCCCTTTCCAACGATGGATGAATACAAATTTTTATCCGGAAATCTGTCTAAAAATGAAGTCAAAGCCGTGACTTTTCGTATTTTTATGCCGGCCACCAAGCTGACAGTACCGGGAGGAGAATCGGTTACAGGTGCGGAATTGATTGCCGATGGTGCAGAATTTCCCAATATTCAGGAATTGGATTTTGCTTCCGGTCGTTTTTTTAACAAATCTGAAGAAGCGCATGCCGCACCGGTTATTATCTTAGGTGCTGATTTAAAAGAGGCATTATTCGGGTCAAAAAAAGCATTGGGGCAGACAGTCCGGCTTTATGGTAAAAAAATGAAAGTTATCGGTGTATTGAATAAAGAAGGTGAAGGGGTAGGACCAACCAATGATAATCGTGCATTTATTTCGAGTAGTTTTGCGCGAACAATAGTAGCTCCAACCAAATCGTTTACGGCTATTATTGTAGCGCCACAACCTACAACGGATATTAAAAAATTAACCGATAAAATAACGGTTTTATTACGTCAAAAAAGAAAAATCAAACCCGGAGAAATCAACAACTTTTTTATCAACAATATCAATACGGTTAAAGATCAGGTCGAAAAATTAACCGGCGTGTTACGGCTTGGGGGTGGTTTTTTAGCTTTGTTTTCATTATTAATCGGAGCCTTTGGTATTGCCAATATTATGTTTGTGTCCGTTAAGGAACGCACTAATCAAATTGGTATTCAAAAGGCTTTGGGTGCCAAAAATTCTTTTATTCTATGGCAGTTCCTCTTTGAGGCTATGTTTTTGTCTATGATTGGTGGTATAATCGGTATTCTTTTGGTTTGGGCAGGCACGCAATTGCTTTCACAAATTACAACATCCTTTACCATAACATTGAGCTTTAAAAATGTTTTGATAGGTTTACTTATTTCTTCCGTTATAGGTATAATTGCCGGTTTGTGGCCTGCATGGAAAGCCGCCAAACTTAATCCTGTTGAAGCCATTAGAACGGGTATGTAATTTTTTTAAAATATGCCCTTTTTAATGAAAAAATAAACAAACTTTTCTCAAGGCTTTGAGATAATATCAAAATGATATATGTTTTAGTCCAATATTTTATTTTTTTACTTATTCGACGGTGAAAATATACGCTTGTAGCTACGGCAATTACTGTTTTTTTCTCCTTGGTCAAACCAAATCCCAAAGCTTCGGGACAAATATTTTGGATTATTTTATAAATCGATTTGGTATTATTTAGGGCTTGCTGAAAAGCTCGGAAGTGCAATAGATTTTTAATTTGTGAATTGCAGATGTATATAGATACTTCAAAATGAACAAGTTGAAAAGATGTTGTGCTTCCGAGCAGCAGAAATATTAAATT
>Ga0256843_1000766_pt1 | contig 26705 bp, 27 predicted proteins | sample AlvinellametaG_FD_191572 | JGI IMG/M metagenome (GOLD analysis project Ga0256843, IMG submission 191572) | Pompeii worm associated microbial communities from hydrothermal vent at the East Pacific Rise, Pacific Ocean - Alvinella | ecosystem: Host-associated > Annelida > Integument > Unclassified ... | reverse complement strand
ACAGGCAGGTATTCTAACCAACTGAACTACCGCCGCACCTATATAATGTAATGGTGGTCGATACTGGACTCGAACCAGTGACATCTACCTTGTAAGGGTAGCGCTCTACCAACTGAGCTAATCGACCTTTGATTATTATTGCTTGATACTTAAAACATTGGCGACCCCTAAAGGATTTGAACCTTTGTTTTTGCGATGAAAACGCAATATCCTTGGCCACTAGATGAAAGGGTCATCTTGACCGAACAATAAATTACAAAAAATGGTGACCCTTCATGGATTCGAACCATGGGCCCACTCCTTAAAAGGGAGTTGCTCTACCAACTGAGCTAAAAGGTCAAAGAATAAGATATGGCGCGGCGGACGAGACTCGAACTCGCGACCCCCTGCGTGACAGGCAGGTATTCTAACCAACTGAACTACCGCCGCACCTATATAATGTAATGGTGGTCGATACTGGACTCGAACCAGTGACATCTACCTTGTAAGGGTAGCGCTCTACCAACTGAGCTAATCGACCAAAATGGTGACCCTTCATGGATTCGAACCATGGGCCCACTCCTTAAAAGGGAGTTGCTCTACCAACTGAGCTAAAAGGTCATTCACACTTTTTATTTTAAGTGGACGAAATTATAGCCTATGAAAGATTATAAGTCAAGAGTTTTTTGAAAAAATTATAAATTTTTTTCTAAAAGTTCTATTGAACTAATAGTTGCTTGATTTTGAACACTATTTCTATCCCCTTGAAACAGATAATGTTTGACAATAATCTCTTTTGGTGTTTTGATACCAATATATACTGTACCAACAGGTTTTTCCTCTGTACCACCAGTAGGACCTGCTATTCCACTTATAGCTATAGCATAGTCAGCCTCTGCCATTTTTGAGACTCCATTTAGCATCTCAGCTACACACTCACTACTAACAGCACCATAATCTATTAATGTTTTCTCTTTGACTCCTAGCCATTTGGATTTAATATCATTGGAGTAACTAACAACTGAACCATTAAGTACGCTAGAAGCCCCTGATATAGCCGTAAATGCAGAAGCCACCCTACCCCCCGTGCAACTCTCTGCAAATGTTATAGTTTGATTATCTACTTTTAGTATTTCTATTATTTTTTTAGTTATTTGTTTAATTTTCATGAGAAATTATATCATTAAAAAATTAACATTATTTTTTACCAAGAATAGTAGTGATTTCACTATCTATTGAACGAATATGAATATCCTGCTGTGGAAATGGTATCTCTATATTATTTTCATATAATGCTTCATATATAACGATTAGAAACTTTGAAGTTGTACGCTTAGGAGAAAAAATATCTTTGCCTGTAATCCATACAAAAAGTTCAAAATTTACACTACTATCTCCCATTTCTGTCATAACTACACGAGTATATCTATCTTTTGTTTTTAATATATTTTTTGAATTAGTATTCTCTACAGCTTTTAAAACCACTTCAATCACTTTTTGAGGAGAAGTGCCATATGCCACTCCAAAAGGAATTTCAAACCGTTTAATCCTATCATTCATACTCCAATTGATTACTTGATTTTCAATTAAACTTTGATTTGGGATAGTAATATCAATATTGGAGTTGGTATTAACGGTAATAGAACGCATTTTAATATCAGTTACTAATCCTCTAGTATCTTCATCTATCTCAATATAATCTCCTATTTTTACACTTCTCTCCAACATAAGAATAATACCTGATACAAAATTAGATATGATATTCTGTAATCCAAATCCAATTCCTACAGATAATGCACCTGCGACTAATGCTATAGAGGAAAGGTCAATTCCAAGTACATTAAGCACTATAAAAAGTGTAATCAAAAAGATAAAATAGTGTCCTAAATTAGCAAGTAGTGTTTGTGTACTCTCTGTAATACTTTTACTATGGGAAGAGATATTTTTAATATAATGTTTATAGAACTTAGCAACGAAAAATCCTATAACAAAAATAAAAAGTGCAATAAAAAGTTTAAATATACTAAGAGGTGTTTTATTTATAAAAAATAGTGGCTGATTGACAATATCCCAAACTTTTAACAACTGAACTTTAATCTCTTCGGAACTCTCTCCTTCAAAAGTTTTGATAGTTCCTAATATCTCTTTTTCCATATTTCTAAAAAGTTTTTTCAAATCATCTTTGACTAAGACATATTGAGCTTCATGATGTTTTTCTATAAAATTAACCATATTTTGCTTGTAGGTAAATGTCTTTTTATCTTTGTTTTGCAATGATTGAGAAAATAATAAAAAATTGAATTTTAATTTTTGACGAAAGAGCTGTTGTTTCTTTGCTCGTATTTCTTCTATTTTATCTTGTAATTTTTTTAAATTTTTTTCATTATTTATCAGTTTGGATTGTTCAATTTTTAGTTTTAAAATTTTCTCTTTTTCTTTAATATCTTGTATAGATTTATCTATATTTTTAAGTTTTTTTTGATTTTCTTCTATATCAAAAGTTATATTTGGAATTGAATGAATTAGGCTGTTTTGATAAATATCAAGATGCTTTTTAGTTTCAAGAATTTGTTTTTTTAGTCTATCTATACTTTTATTATAAAAAGCATAAAAAAGCTCCTTTGTTAAATCTACTTTAGAGTCCTCTTTTATTTGATTTCTCATCAAGATTAAGTTTTGTTGATTTTCCAAAAGCTGATTATGATACTTTGATTTGTTGATACTCTCATCCAGATAAGAACGAAATGTATCTTCATACTCTTGTTGATTGGATGGAAGAGCTATCGAGATGTTTTTTTCTCGATAATTTTTTGAAAGCTCTTTCAATTTAGACAAAAGAGTCTGTTGCAAATTCAATATATCTTTTGTCTGATTTTGGTCTAAATTTTTTTCTAATTTAGTATAAAACTCCTGATTACCTGTAGTAATCGTATTATTTATATCTGCTCCATAAAATAGAGTAGTTTGTATAAAAATGAAAAAAATTAATCTATATATCATTAAAAAGTACTCCAAAGAGCTTTAGTACCACTTAAAATAAACTGTGTAGCAATAGCCCCAACAATAAGCCCCATAATACGAGTCAAAATTTTCATCCCAGTAACTCCTAATATTTTATTAATTGTTCCTGCATAACGCAAAGTTAGATAAACAACTAAAGAGGAGATTACAATAGCAATTGAGACTAAAATATAACTAATAATAGGCGAATATAGATTAGCATGGTTACTATTTAATACAATAATTGTAGCAATAACACCTGGTCCAAATAGAATTGGTATTCCTAAAGGAACTATAGCTACCTCTTCTTTTTCTTCTGCTTCGCTCTGCTCTTCTTGAGTATGTTTGGTTTTAGATGTCTCTCCATGAGCCATATTTATAGCTATAATCATCAATATAATACCACCTATGACTTTAAGAGATGAGACATTAATACCAAAAAGTTTAAAAATAAACTCTCCACTAAATAGTGTTATCAAAGAGGCAATAACCACAGTAAGAGTCGCTTTTAATGCAACTGCATGAACTATCTTAGTAGTAGGTCTAGTTATGATACTCATCATAATACTTGCCCCAGCTATTGGGTTTAAGATAGTAATCAATGCGATAATATCATGAGATAAAAGTGAGATTTGATTAATCATTATGTTTCCTTTATATTAGAGGTGATATGATACCTCTAATTTGATTATTTTAATCTAACAAATAATAAATAGGTTTATTTACAATTTATTTTCTTTTTTGATAAACAATCAGAACATGCTTTAAGTGTGTTTTTTTCAACTACTATATGTAGTGCTTCTAAATCGATTATAACTACCTTATGATGCTGTATATCTATAATCTTCTCTCTCTTAAATCTACTCAATATCCTAGATAATGTCTCTGGTGTTATATTTAATATAGATGCTACCTCATTATTTTTCATTTTATGAAATATATTCAATTCATTTAAAAGTAAATCTGCAACTTTGGCTTCTGAGGATAATATCGTCTCCTTATGCAACAAAGATGAGAGCATCATCACCTTATTAGTCATAGATTTGAGCAGTGCTAAAGAGAAATCAGGCTCTTTTAAATACTCCATAACTTTGTCAAAATGTAACAATCCCAATACACCACTATCAGAGACAAACTCACAAGTAGCAGGAAAAGCTACTCTCTCCAAACAAGCATATTCGCCTATAGTAGCTGGAGCTTTTAATCTATGTATCTGTATTACACTATTTTTTGGAGATGTTTTATAAAGTCTCACCTCCCCTTTTAATAGGATATGTAAATAGTCACTACAATCTCCCTCATAAAATACTATTCCATTTTTTGAAAATTTTCTAATATATATATGTTCATTTATACTTTTGTGAAATCTCTTATCCAAATTAGCAAATAGTGGTATATCTTCTACTTTAATCATAACTCTCCCCTTCTAGTAAATTTTATTATACATAAATAATTATCAATAGGTCTTAAAAAAATTTAACTGTATTTTATGATTAATTTAATATTTAAAATCCTTTTTTGTAGTAAAATTTCATCTATGAAAAATAGATATATAGGCATAATGTCAGGAACAAGTCTGGATGGAATAGATATAGCACTATGTCAAATAGATGAAAATAGCTCTACTCTTGAAGCTTCTATTACAACTCCGTTTGAGCCACAACTAAGAGATGAGATACTAGATATAATAAATAGCACCACTACACTTAAACAGATAGGTGAGATAGACCACCGTTTAGCTTTGGAGTTTGCAAAAGGAGTCAATAGTCTACTCAAAAAGATAGATTTAAATCCAAAAGATATATCTGCTATAGGATTACATGGTCAAACTCTCTGGCATGAACCAAACTCCAACTATCCTTTCTCTATGCAACTTGGCAACCCTAGTATAGTAGCAACTCAAACTGGCATTGATGTAGTTGCACACTTTAGAGACAAAGATATAGCCCAAAAGGGACAAGGAGCACCATTTGCTCCTGCTTTTCATTATGAGATGTTTGGTAACATCCCAAATTGTGCAGTAGTCAATATTGGAGGTATGGCAAATATTACTATTCTATCCTCCCCAATAATAGGATATGATACAGGTTGTGGTAATGTATTGATGGATATCTGGATAAAAGATATCCTAAATAAGCCGTATGACAAAGATGGAACATGGGCTAAATCTGGCAATATCCATAAGCCTCTATTAAAAAAGTTATTATCTGATGACTATTTTAGATTAAATTATCCTAAAAGTACGGGAAGAGAGTATTTTAATAAGGATTTTTTAAGAAAATATTTAGAACCATTTGATAAAATAGCATATGAGGATATACAAGCAACACTATTAGCACTAACTGTTCACTCTATTGCAAATGAGATAAAAAAGTTTAATATAAAAAGAGTACTAGTGTGTGGTGGTGGAGCCAAAAATAGATATCTAATGGACTCTTTACAATCAGAGCTAGATGATATAGTAGTAGATACAACTGATAGTTATGGTGTGAATGGGGATGATATAGAGGCGATGATATTTGCGTGGTTGGCTTATAAACGATTACGAAATGAGAATATAAATTTAAAAACCGTAACAGGTGCAAAAAAGAATACAATTTTAGGTGGAATATATGCATCCGATTGAAGCGTGGGTTAGTAATGATTTAGGATTTAGCGATTATAGGTTTGAAGTAGTAAGTGATGATGCTAGTTATAGAAAGTACTATAGATTGATTTTAAAAGACAAAACATATATAATTATGGATTCATCTATGCAAATAGAGAGTATATATCCTTTTATAGATATATCTGTGAGATTATTAAAAGCAAAAGTACAAATACCTAGAAGATATGCTCAAAATTTACATGATGGTTATCTGCTACTAGAAGATTTGGGAAATACTCATCTACTTGATATACTCAATGATATGAGCTATAAGCTACTATATATGAAATCTATTCATGAGATTTTAAAAATGCAAGAGGCTGATACTACAGGGCTTGAACCTTATGATGAAGAGTTTTTGATGTTTGAGATGAAACTAATGCAGGAGTGGTATCTCGAAAAACATCTATGGGTTAGACTAAATGACGAAGAGCAAAAAGATTTAGATAAGGTATTAGAACTTATCAAAGATGAAGTGATATCCCAACCACAAGGTTATTTTGTACATAGAGATTTTCATTCAAGAAATATTATGTTTGCTGGTAGAGGTAAGGTATCTGTAATTGATTATCAAGATGCTAGAGTTGGTGCTATCACTTATGATTTAGCTTCACTTTTAAAAGATGTCTATATAAAATTTGATAGAGAAAAAATTTTAGAGCTTGTAATAGAGTTCAAAGAGCTAAAAGGTGGTCTCCAAGATATAAGCAATGAGCAGTTTATAAGATGGTTTGATTTTATGTCAATACAGAGACATATCAAAATATTAGGAATATTTGCTAGATTAAAAATCAGAGATAATAAACCAGCATATATCAATGATATTCCTATGACATTAGAGTATATAAAAGAGACAATATCTCTATATGACGAGTTAAAACCTCTTGAAAAAATAATAAATAAAGTTGCACCATAAAAGGATTTATAATAAAAACAAACATATTTTTTAATTAATTTTCTTAAAACTCACTCTTATATCACATTTTTTTGACATCATTCAATGTAATGAATATAATAATGTCATTATTTTATTAAAAAATATGGGTTCTGGGGAGAATAGTTGAAAATATTAAAAAAGTTAATCATTCTATATATTGAAAATGATACAGTAATGTTGGATAAATATTCACCACTCTTAGAATCAAATTGTGATACTTTATACATTGCACGAAGTGGTGAAGAGGCTTATCGTATATACAAAGAGGTAAAACCACATATTGTAATAATGGATTTATATGTATCTAAAATAGATGGAATAACATTTGCTAAAAAAATTAGAGAGACAGATAATAAAACTGCTCTAATAGCTTTAAGTCGTTATGCTGGTAGAGAACTACTTTTAGAGATTGTAAATCTAAACTTTTCTAGTTATTTGGTAAAACCTGTTGATGAAACAGAGCTACTTAATGCTTTGCATAAAGTATCACAAAAAATAAACAAGGAGAAAATAACATATTTGTCAGGCAACTGTTCATGGAACCATAATAGTAAAACACTTTTTTATAAAGATGAACCTATTCTTTTAACAAAAAGAGAACAAAAACTTTTTCAACTATTAGTGGAAAAAAATGGTATCCCTTGTAGCGATGACGAGATATTCTTTTATGTATGGGAAGATGATTTTGATAAAAATGTTACAAACTCTTCTATAAGAACCCTTATAAAAAATTTGCGTAAAAAAATTCCAGTAGGATTAATAGAAAATGTGTATGGAGTTGGCTATAAGATTAATTCATAAACTCAATTTTACACGATTTATTTACTTTTACCACACAGTTATTTTACTTTTTTTTGAAACAATTAAACGAGTTTTAATAAAAAGGGAAATAGTATGGAGAAAATAACACGATATAGAATAAATATACATATTTTCAATACAGTAGTAGAGGGAGGGAAATATGAAAAGACTAAGCAGTTTAACTCTACTATATATTGATTTTGCAACTAAAGAGAGAAAAGAATATCTTTCTATTTTTCAAAAATATCTCAAAGAGGTATATGTAGCAGATGAAAATTTATTTCAATATTATAGTAGGTATAAACCAGACATTATTGTCATTGATTTATTAGTTAAAAACTCTTTGAGATTTATTCGGAAAGTTAGAGAAATAGATGAAAATGTAATCATAATGGCTTTGACTAGAGATTCTAGTGTTAAAACTTTGATGGATATTGTAGAGTTGTCATTTTCAAGCTATCTATTAAAACCAATCTCAGAAAAAGAGTTAAAAAATGAGTTAATTAAAATATCAAAAGACATAAATGATAAAGACAAAATAATGCTTCCTCATTTTTGTCAATGGGATATAAAAAGTAAAACTCTATTTCATAAAGATGAAGTTATATCTCTAACAAGGAGAGAATCAAAACTATTTGAACTACTTATTCAAAAGCAAGGAAAATTTTGTAGTGATGATGAGATTTTATATTATGTATGGAGTGATGATTTTGATAGTTCTGTATCCAAATCATCAATTAGAACACTTATTAAAAATTTGCGTAAAAAACTACCCAAAGGATTAATCGAAAATCAATATGGAGTAGGATATAAACTAGTTATATAAATATCTTTTGAAGATATCTAGCTACTCCATCTTCATCATTACTATAAGGCAACACTATATTTGCCTCTTTTTTAACCTCATCTAGTGCATTACTAACAGCAACTGAGGTACCTGCAATTTTAAACATCTCTATATCATTTATATTATCCCCAAATACTGTAGTATTTTCTAATGAAATATTTAAATAGTCACATAATATTTTAATAGCATGAGCCTTATCTCCTAATGGATGCAATATAGTCAAAAACCAACATTTCATATAATGTTCAGGTGATAATTTACTCTCTATAGCGTTTCCAAATAGACCTTTTAGATGATTTTCTAATAGACTAAGCTCCTCTTTCTCACCCATATATACTACTTTTAGAGTATCTTTGAGACCTCTAATACTATCCTCTCTTCTTAATCTAGGGTCTTGACTATATTTCCAATCAATTAAGTTTGACTGATAACTATTCATATGATTTGGTACAGCAAAAATTTCTCTAAGTGAGTCTCTATCTTCCATTGCTAATAAAAATGGCTCTATATCAAATTTTTTTGACTCATATATAATCTCATCCACTAAACTTTTATCTATTGGCTTTATATCTATAATCTCTTTTTGTGCCGTTACTATCAATGCACCATCTAACAAAATCAAAGGAGAATTCAAATTCATTCCATCTAAAAAATTTTCTATTTTTGCAAAGCTTCTAGCAGTTGCCACACTCAATAAATTTTTTTGAGATACTCTATTCCATATCTCTTTACTAAACTCCGTAACTCTTTGATTACTATCTAAAAATGTATGGTCTAAATCTGTTATATATAATTGTTGCATAAATCTTCACTTTTTAATTGAATTATAGTAGAATTGCGTTTATGAACATATTGATACAGATAATAATTCTAATGATAGCACTAGAGATTATAGAAGCGAATTTTCAAAAAGCAGCAACAATTGGGGGGATGATAGATAGATTATATGGATATTATCATAAAAGTGTATTTTTATTATTTTTAGCACACCCTACTCTATACTTTATATTATTTGTCTCTATTTCTACTAATATTATAAATATATATATTATAATAATAATACTAATCAAGATATTTGATATCTTTTTTAAAATAGAGATAATACAACAAAAATATATCAAAAAGAGTATAGATAGAGAGTTAATACCGATTTTAGAGATGCCAATTACCCCTTTAATGCGTTATTTGGGTATCTTTATATATGTTCCTTTGCTAGTTTTGGGATTATTTCATCAATAATACATCATGGATAATGAAAGATTAACACAAAATTGATTATAATGCTGAAAACTACAAATAAACTACAAAAACTCCATATAGCTTTCAAGAGGACTTATGAGCGAACAACAACAGAAAAAACATTACAACAATAAGAAGAAGACAAACAATAGAACACATATTCCTGTTGAGGGATATAAAGTTGAGGATTTACAATCTAAATCACTAGAAGAGCTTGTAGAGATAGCTCTAAAAGTAAAAGTAGAAAATCCAAACGAGTTTAAACGAAAAGATTTAATATTTGAAATCCTAAAATCTCAAGTGAAACAGGGTGGATTTATCCTATTTACAGGTATCTTAGAGATTATGAATGATGGGTATGGATTTTTGAGGAGTGAAGATGGAAACTTCGCAAACTCACAAAATGATACCTATGTAAGTAGTACCCAAATCAAAAGGTTTGCTCTAAGAAATGGTGATGTGGTTACGGGTCAAGTTAGACAACCAAAAGACCAAGAGAAATACTACGCACTCCTAAAAATAGAAGCAATCAACTACCTACCCCCAGAAGAGTCAAAAAAGAGACCTCTATTTGATAACCTAACTCCACTATATGCAATGGAGAGACTAAAATTAGAGTACCATCCTCTCAAACTAACAGGAAGAGTACTTGATTTGTTCTCACCTATAGGAAAAGGTCAGAGAGCCTTAATAGTAGCACCTCCACGAACTGGTAAGACTGAACTACTAAAAGAGTTGGCTCACGGTATTAGTCGTAACTCACCTGATGTATCTCTAATGGTACTACTAGTTGATGAGAGACCAGAAGAGGTTACAGATATGCAACGCTCTGTAAAAGGTGAAGTGTATAGCTCTACATTTGACCTACCTGCACAAAACCATGTTAGAACTGCTGAGATGGTAATAGAAAAAGCAAAAAGAAGAGTTGAAAGTGGCAAAGATGTAGTGATACTACTTGACTCTATCACTAGACTAGCAAGAGCGTACAATACAGTAACTCCAAGCTCAGGAAAGGTTCTCTCTGGTGGGGTTGATGCAAATGCTCTACATAAACCAAAAAGATTTTTTGGAGCTGCTAGAAATATCGAAGAGGGTGGAAGCTTGACAATTATTGCTACAGCACTAATCGAGACTGGTAGTAGAATGGATGAAGTAATTTTCGAGGAGTTCAAAGGTACAGGTAACTCCGAAGTTGTACTAAGCCGTTATGTAGCAGATAGAAGAATATATCCAGCTATTGATGTTACTAAATCAGGAACTAGAAAAGAGGAGCTAATGGTAGAGCCTGAGACTCTTCAAAAAGTATGGGCGATTAGAAATGCTATGCAAAATATGGAAGAGGTAGAGGGTCTTAAGTTCTTGTTTTCAAAAATGTCAAAAACAAAAAGTAATGAAGAGTTTTTGGCAATCATGAATGATGCTTAGAAGAAAATAAGTGAAAATAGGTGTCTTTGATTCAGGGGCTGGTGGACTTAGTGTTGTAAAATCACTCATTGAGTCCAAACTGTTTAATGAGATAATCTACTACGGTGATACAGCCCGAGTACCCTATGGTATAAAAGACAAAAATACTATCATTAGATACTCTCTTGAAGCGTTGGAGTTTTTCAATAACTTTGATATAGACCTACTCATTACAGCTTGTAATACAGTAAGTGCGTATGCTTTAGATGAGATGAATGAACAGAGTCGATATCCTGTTGTTGGGGTTATAGACTCTGGTGTTATGGCTTTACAAAACAGAGATGTAAAAAAAGATGACCCACTACTAATTATAGCTACTCGTGCCACAATAAACTCAAATCGTTATCAAGATGCCCTCAAAAAACTAGGATATAAAAATATCACAGCTATTCAAACAGGTCTATTTGTTCCATTAGTTGAAGAGGGATTATTTGATGGTGAGATATTAGAGGCTACTATGAGATACTATTTCAAAGATATACCAATCCCAAAAGCTATTATACTAGGATGTACCCACTTTCCATTGATTAGTGATAGTTTGAGAAAATATTTCCACCAATATCCAACACTCATACACTCAGGTGAAGCTATAGTTGAGTATCTCAAAAAACACTACAACCCATCTCAAATCCAAAATGAAACTAAACTAAAAATATTTGCTTCAGATAATGTAAGTGGACTTAGAGAAATTGCCAATAAGTGGTTGGGGTAGGAATAAATCATTTAATTATAATAACTTTAATGTATAATACCCTCAACAAATAAACAAAGGGATTGATGAAGTATGAGTGAATTGTTAAAAAAAACTTTGGTAAACTCTAATGAGTTAGAACAACTTTTAAAAGATAGAGAAGAGGGAAAGGTAGATTTTTTACTTGTTGATGTAAGAGAACCGATGGAGTATGATATGGGACATATCAAAGGGGTTGATATGCTTAAACCTACATCATCTTTTCAATCATGGGCTAGTGATTTTTTGGATGAGTATAAAAACAAAACAGTTATATTTACATGTAGAACTGACGCTAGAAGTGGAAGTGTGCAAAGAGTATTCCAACAAAATGGGATGGATAGTGTAATCAACCACTCAGGTGGAATTGTATCTTATAGAGGTGAAATAGAGAGATAATCTTTAGTTTTTTGTATTATAATACCGAACTTTATAAAAAAGGTAATATATTATGGAACCAAGATTAGATGTTATTGATTTATTTCTCAAACTACTTAGTACGAAATCTATAACACCAGGTGATGGTGGACTACTAGATTATATAGATAACTATTTATCAGATTTTGAAGCTATTTGGGTCAACAAAGGTGGAGTCAAAAACCTATTTTTAACCAAAAAATTTAGTGAGGGTCAACACTTCTGTTTTGCAGGACATGTAGATGTAGTTCCTGCTGGAGATGGATGGGATACAAACCCATTTGTACCTATGATAAAAGATGGATATATCTATGCTAGAGGTACTCAGGATATGAAAAGTGGAGTGGCTGCTTTTGTTCAAGCTTGTAGAGATACCAAAGAGTTTAATGGAAGATTATCAATCCTCCTAACCTCTGATGAGGAAGGAGATGGAACTTATGGTACCAAAATTATGCTAGAGCATCTCAAAGAGATAGATTTACTCCCTGATTATTGTGTTATCGCTGAACCAACATGCGAAGAGGTTTTTGGAGATGCTATAAAGATAGGTCGAAGAGGCTCTATAAATGGTTATCTCAAACTAAAAGGTAAACAAGGTCACGCCGCATATCCTGAAAAAACCATCAATCCTATACATCAGATAGCACCTATATTAAAAGATATTGCAGGATATAATCTTGATAATGGGGATGATGATTTTGCTCCTAGTAAATTAGTTATTACCGATATTAGAGCAGGAATGGAGGTTACAAATGTTACACCTAATGAGCTAAATATGATGTTTAATGTAAGAAACTCTACAAAAACAACAAAAGATGATGTAGCAAACTATATAGACAAAGTGTTTGATGGATTGGATTATGATTTAAAACTAGAACAGGGTTCCTACCCTTTTGTAACAGACCATAACTCTCTAATTATCAATACTCTAAAAGATACAATAGAGGATGTAACAGGGGTAAAAACTAAACTATCAACAGCAGGAGGAACTAGTGATGGACGACATATTGCTCCATATGGGATTGATGTTGTAGAGTTTGGTGTCATCAATGATAGAATACATGGTATAAATGAGAGAACAACTATCAAAGAGGTGGATACTCTTTATAAAGTTTTTGTTAAGATGTTAGAAAGATTGTAAGGAGATAAAATGATAAACAGCATAAAAAAAGAAGACGATGAAGTAGTACAAGCAATAAAAAAGAGAATTGAAGAGTTATTAAATAAATATCACACTCGAAAAGAGGATTTGCAATGGGCCGATGAAGATTGGGAAATAGGTGAAATCCAAGAAGAGTTAGATGGATATGCAAAAGAGATAAAAAAACTCAAAGCAAAAATACATGAATATCAAAACAAACAATAGATAAGAGATTTAGCAATTGATATATAAAAGACCTTCTCTTACTGAATATGTTATTGCTAGACTTATTACTATTATTATTTTTGTAACTACTATATATATAGTAGCTATTGTATTTGTTCCAATAGAGTATCAAAATAGTTGGTTTCATATAGGACTATTTATTTTATCTCTATTAATAATACTGTTTTCTGTATATATAGGTTCCAAAAGAGTTACAAAAGAGCTAAAAAAAGTCGAAAAGTATCTCTCTGGTTCAGATATAAATAGTAAAACACAAGCATATTTTTTTGCTGATGAATTTGAAAGAATTAATGCAAAACTCATTCAAATATTGCAAAAAATTAAAAAAAATGATAAAAAAAAGAGAAAATACACTGCTAAAATCAAACTAAAAAATAGACAACGCTCAGATATGCTCTCAGCCATAGCTCATGAGTTTAGAAACCCTATCGCCTCTATTATGGGATACGCTCAAACACTAAATGATGATGAAGATATCCCCCCTACTCTACGCAAAAAGTTCTTAAATAAAATCTATAATAACGGAGAAAAAATAGAAGAACTACTCAGCAGATTACTACTATGGAACCGTTTTGAAAGTGGTAAACAGAAACTTCAATTAAGCAAATTTGATATATATTCATTAATAATAGATGTAGCCTCCAATTTAGAAGAAAAATATAAAAATCGCCAAATTATAATTTCTAAAAAACATCTAACAATCCGTGCAGATAAAGCACTTATGGAAATAGTCATCAAAAATCTTATTGAAAATGCTTTAAAATATTCAAAAGAGCCAGTAGAGGTAAAAATAGAAGAGAACCAAATCTCCGTTATAGATAAAGGTGTTGGGATATCACCTGAAAATATAGACAAAGTAACCAAAAAATTTTTCAGAACAGATGAACATAGTTGGGATAACTCTATGGGATTAGGATTGGCTATCGTCAAACAGATACTCAAACTTCATAATAGCTCTTTAGAGATAAAAAGCAAAGAGCATGAAGGCTCCACATTTTACTTCAATATATAATATCAATCTTTTTTACTATTATTATTTATTATATTTCTTAATTATTTTTAATAAAAAAATAATGAGAACTATTGTTATCTTTTTTTTGAGAAATATACCAATCCATTTTATTTTAATTGCCTTTTATTATAAAAAGTGCTACCATAGTAACTATTAGTAAAAATTATTTTAATATATAAATTATTTTTAATTTATTATAATAATAATTATAATCTAACTTAATAGGAGGAAACATGAAACTAGGTTTTTTGGTTGACCTCAACCTTTGTATGGGTTGTAAAGGTTGTGAGGTCGCTTGTAAAGTTGAAAATGAAGTGCCATTAAGTTCTTGGCGTTTGCGTGTAAAATATATTGATATTGGAACATTCCCTGATACAAGCAGGTCTTTTACACCTCTTAGATGTAACCATTGTGAAAATGCACCATGTGAGAGAATATGTCCAGTATCTGCTCTGCACTATCTTGAAAATGGTATTGTTAATATTGATAATAGTAGATGTATTGGGTGTGCTGGTTGTATGATGGCTTGTCCTTATGGTGCTATATATATGGACCCTGAGACAAATACAGCTGACAAATGTACATATTGTGCTCATAGAGTTGAAAGTGGTATGATGCCAGCTTGTGTTGTTGCTTGTCCTGTTGAGGCTAATATATTTGGTGATATTGAAGATGAAACTAGCCATATCTCCAGATATATTATGGAACATCAAGGTAATGTTCAAGTAAGAAAACCAGAAAAACATACAAATCCAAAACATTTCTATGTTGGTGGTGGAAATCAAACACTTAATCCATTGGCTCATGAGAGAATTGAGGGGTATGGACTATTTAATAATATTACTCACCTAAAAAGTATAGGAGACCCACACCACTCAATTTTAGATAGATTTACTGCACCAATATTTGGACATGAGCATTTAGATAATAAGAGTTTTGTAGATATGCCAAATGATGATAGCCATGAGTCACACGAAGAAGGAGGACACCACTAATGGAACATTCTGTTATAGAAGCAACTAAAGCTGTTGTAACACTAGATGTTGCACTTCCTGGAATTATCTGGGGTTGGATGATTACACTTAATATGTGGGCAAAAAGTATAGGTACTGGAGTTATTCTAGTTGGTGCATTTTTGCTATATAGACACAAAAAAGAGGAGCTATCAGGTATTAGATGGAAGATGCCTCTTATATCATTTATCTTTTTAAATATATTCTTGGCATTTACACTACTAGATTTGCATCAGCCTCTTAGAATGGTAAATATATTCTTGCACCCTCATTGGACTAGTGCTATTACTGTTGGGGCTTGGATGGCTTCACTATTTACAGGGCTTGTTACTATCTTGGCTCTCATTGGTTTCTTTGATGCACATCCTGATGTTAGAAGACACTGTCCATTGGCAAAGAAGTGTAGAGAGATGAGTTCTGTTTATGAGAAAATCTTTCCATTTACTGTTTTCTTGGCAATTCCTGTTACACTATATACTGCTATTATTATGGCTGAGAGTAGTGCTAGAGAGTTATGGCAAGCACCAACAGAGCTTACTCAGATGTTACTAGCTGCATTTATGGTAGGTAGTGCTAGTTTAATTCTTATCTCTGAAGAGTGGAGCAAAGAGGCAAAAAGAGACTTGGCTCTTGTTTTAGCAATTTCAGTATTTTTCTCATTTTTGATGTATATGGGTGAGTATTTCTTCTCATTTAAATCTGCTGAGGCTGAAGCTACATTAGAGTATGTCCATAGTGGTGGAGAGTACAATGTAGAGTTCTGGTTTGCTATGCTATTAGGTTATATTATTCCATTCTTTGTTGCTATTAGCTATATCAAAGAAGAAAATAAGACTCTAATAAAATTTGCAGCAGTTACAGCACTTATTGGTCTATATCTAGCTAAAGATGTATGGCTTAAAATTCCACAAATGTTACCGTTAAGCTAAGGAGATAAATATGGTTAAGAAAATGAATAAAGACAAATCTTCTTTCTTTGAGAGTAGAAGAACATTTCTAAAAGGAACAGCATATAGTGTTGGTGGTGCTGTTATAGCAAAAGGTGTATTTACAACTGTTTTAGATACTCCTGCAATGGCTGATGAGACAAAATTTACAGCAACACCTGAAAGTCTATCTTTCTATCCACCACTAGAGGAGTGGAATGATTTTACCGAACTTGATGGTCAAGATTGGAAAAGAGGTGGAGTTAGCAGAAATGGTGTAAGAAGCGAAGATAATCCAGATGGAATAAAAGCAGTTGACTATATGCTAGTACCAACAGCTTGTAACAACTGTGAAGCTTCATGTGGACTTACTGCTTGGGTTGATATAACTGAGTATAAAAAGAGCAAAAACCCAAAAGACCTTGTTGTTAGAAAATATATGGGTAATCCACTTCACGCAGGAAGCCGTGGTAGAAACTGTGCAAAAGGGTATACAACACAATCTCAAATGTATGACCCAGATAGAATTCCTTTTCCACTAAAAAGAGCACCTGGTAGTAAAAGAGGTGAGGGGAAATGGATAAGAAGTAGCTGGGATGATGCTATGAAAGAGATAGGCTCAAAGGTGGCATCTCTACTTAAAAAAGGTGATGATATATCTAAAAAGATGTTTATGTACCAAGTTGGACGACCAAATGAGAACGGTTTTGGACCTAGAGTTCCTCAATCTTTGGGTGTTGATGGTTGGAACTCTCACACCAATATCTGTTCAGCAGGAGCTAGAGAGGGTACAATTCAGTGGACAAATGATGATAGAAACTCACCAGATTGGGCAAATGCAAAACTAATTTTCTTGCAATCTTCTCACGCAGCAGATGCAGGACACTACTTCCAACAAGCAGCAGGTAGAATTGCTGATGCTAGAAAAAAAGGAGCTAAACTTGTGGTTCTTGACCCAAGACTCTCAAACTCTGCTGGTATGGCTGATTTGTGGGTTCCATGTTGGCCAGGAACTGAGACAGCTCTATATCTATATCTAGCAAATAGAATTCTAAATGAAAAAGGTATAAATGGAGAGGATTTAGTAAACCACAACTTTGTCAAAAACTGGGTAAACTGGGATAGATTGATGGCAAACAAAGAGTATCTAGCTCTTTTAGTTGAAAAAGGTTATATCAAATCAGTTCCTCAAGGTGACACATACGAAGATTTTATCAAGATGATTTCTGAGATGTACTCTCCATACACACTTGATTTTGTTGTAAAAGAGTGTAGAGTTGAGGCTAGACTTGTAGAGAAACTCTATGATATGTTTATAGATGCTGGAGCTAGAGTAGCTACATATATCTGGCGAGCTGGACCAATCGCTCACAGAGGTGGTTGGATGATAGCTAGAAGTGCATTTTTACCATTTGTTCTTAGAGGAGCAATGGCAGGAGACAAAGGTGGAGTAGGACTACACCACTGGCATGTAATCTCAGTCAATGGAAAAGGTCAAGCAGCTACAGTATCAGGTGAAAAACCTAAAAAAGTTGATGTTTGGAATGAGTTGGCTTGGCCACCTGAATATCCACTTAGCTCTTATGAGATGAGTTTCTTGCTTCCTCACCTACTTCTTGATGATGAGTGGAGAGCAAAATGGAAAGCAAAAGGGTTAAATATCCCTGATAAGTTGGGCGTTTATGTACCGAGAATTTATAACCCTGTATGGATTAATCCTGATGGATTTAGATGGATAGAGGCTCTAAAGAGAGAAGATAAAGTAGAACTTAGCTTTAACCTATCTCCAACATGGTCAGAGACAAACTGGTATTGTGATTATGTACTTCCTGTAGGATTAGCTGGAGAGAGACATGACCAACACTCAGAAGCAACACAGCCAAGTAGATGGTTAAGCTTTAGACAACCAGCACTTAGAGTTGCATTAGAAAAAATGGGATGGAAACCAAAACATCCTGCAAGGGGAACACTAGAGGCACATATGGCTTCAGGTCTTGGTGAGATTTGGGAAGAGGTAGAGTTCTGGGCTAACTTGATGGTTGATTATGTTGACCCAACAGGAGAGCTTGGAGTTAAAAAATATTGGGCTTCAAAAACAGACCCAAATAGAGCATGTACTATAGCAGAGTGGTATCAAGCAGCGTTTGATAACCTACCAAACCTAAGAAAAACAGCAAAAGCTAAATACCCTAACTCAAAATACCCTAACTATGAGCTAATGAGAGATATGGGTACATGGTTAGAAGAGGATAATATCTATAGACCACAAGAGAGACCTCTAAGAAAAGAGGGAGATAACTATATAGCTCATGGTCATAAATATCCAGCATCTGAAGTGAAAAAAGATGAGTTTGGAACACTTTTGGTTGAACATCATGGTAAAGAGAAAGCTATTGGTGTAGAGATTGATGGTAAGATAGTTGATGGTTTCCACACTCTAAGTAAAAAACTAGAGTTCTTCTCTGAGTGGTTTGCACAGTGGAAATGGCCTGAGTATGCTGTGCCAATCTACCCAACAAACAAAGCTCAAAGAGAGAAGATGATACATCTAGTAAGCCAAGTACACCATGACTATATCAATGGTGAAAATGAGTTTGCACTAAATACAGTATTTAGATTGCCATACAATATTCATACAAGGTCTGTAAACTCCAAACACCTAATGGAGATAAGTCAAAACCACAACCCTGTATGGATACATACAAGCGATGCAAAACGCCTAAATATCAAACAAGGTGATGCTATCAAAGTAACTATAACTGATACTCTAACAGGATTAGAGAGTGGATACTTTATCGCAATGGCAGTTCCAACAGAGGCTACAATGCCAGGAGTTTTAGCAAACTCTCACCATGCAGGTAGATGGAAACTCAAAAATGCTGTAGAAATTCCAGGATTTAGTCATAAGCTAGGAGTTATGGGACTAGGAGCACCACTCTATGATATGACTATGGATGGAAAAATTGGTACTCTAAAACCAAAACAAGGTATAGATAAAGGCATGATAGCAAGAGCTGATACATGGCAGTTTAAAGAGTTCAACAAAGACCTTGATAATATCTGGTGGGATGGGCTTAGTGGTTCATGGCAAAATGCCGTTGCAGCTCCACACCCAGACCCAATTGCAGGAAACCATGCTTGGCACCAAAAGGTAACTATTGAGTTAGCTGGAGCAGATGATGTGATTGGTGATATATATGTAAATTATGAAAATAATATGAAAGTATATCAAGAGTGGAGAGACAAACTAACTAGACCTCTTCAAGCTGGGGATAAACTAAGAAGACCTCAACATATGAAAAGAACAGGACCTGCTATCTCTGATAAAGGTTACTCTGTAGATATAAAAGCCTAAGGGCTTTTGCCCATAGTTTTTATACTACAGATTTATTAACCATTTTTTGAATTAACTAGTTAGTCCTGCAAAAATTTACCTTTGCCTATGAAAAACCTCGTTTAGCTGTGACTATGATATCCCGTCGAACTCAGGTTATTAACTCAGAATAAAAAAATACTATACCAATATATAAGTTTTGAACTCATCGCTGTTTAACTCTTCAGAATAGACCTGATGACCTTTTTTACTAAACTCTTCAATTAAAGGTTCTGGTCTAAAATCGGAAGTAATTAAAACTATATCACCCTCTTTTAACTCTCTAATTGCTTTATGCAACTCTGCCAAAGGGTTTTTCTCTCTATCTAATATATCGTTTGCATCTAAAGTTATATTAGGAGTAGTATCTATCCATTTTGGTCTTGGTTCTATTATATCTTGGGACTCAATATCTGTACTCAATGGCTCTTGTCCTACAGCCTCTCTTAATCTATTGAGTAAATCCATAGGCTTCATACCACCTACAATCGCAGCCTGTCTTACTCCTGCTACTTTAGCAATAGTTCTTCTGAGAATTGGATTATTGAGTTTCTCAAATTTTGGATTTATCTCTATCAAAATCTCTTTCATACCATCATAATTATTAAGCAAATCAGCAATTTTTGTATCTAGTGTTATCTCTTTCATCATAAACTCCTTGTTTAATTAAGAGTATATTACTCCTAATAAGATTTATATTAACTTAATCCTCAATGATGTTCAGAGTTGCGTGGATGTCTTTTTTCATGATGTTTAATAATCTTATCTATATTTGTATCATCCAAAAGTTCTAATTCATTATTCTCAAACTTTTTCAATACATCATCTAATAAAATTCTATCAAACCCTGTATGATAGATTGCCATTGTTCCATACTCTTTAATCTTTTCATAAGGAGTAAGTCCCATCTCTTGAATCAAAATAGCATCTACTTTCATTTCATAAAATAGCTCTATTACAGATTCTCCACCTGATTGATTGTTTGGAATAATAGAAACCTCTCCATCTTTTACAATAGCAAACCATTTAGCTTTGCCAAACAATGGTGCTACTGGTGGATTTTCTTTATTCAATTTAACGGGTATTGCCAATTTCATTTTTTATCCTTTTGATAATCTTTTATTCAAAAATATTTTTGACTTTATCTAATAAGCCTTTTTCATTTTCATCATCATCTTGTTTAATATCATTATCTTCAGAAAAAATATCATCAGGCAATTTATTTTCAGGAGTTCCATCTACATTTACTACAAAAAGCTCTGGATGAATTAATCTCCTCAACTCTCTTCTAACTACCATATTTGTAGTCATCAAACTCATAGAACAACCATTACAAGTTCCTATAAGCTCTATATAAATTACACCATCTTTTACTCCCAAAAGATTAATGCCCCCTCCATGAGAATTGACATAACCACTAACTTGTGGAAGTACATTTTTTACAGCATAATATAACTCTTCATCTGAAAAAGGTATCATAATATTTATCCTATTCAACTATAATATATAGTTATAATTGTTATTTTTGTAAATTATAGTATATTTTAACTTAAATAGGAGTATATTTGTCTTATTTATTTTTTGAGATAATAAAACTACTGCTTTAAACTCAAAATCCAATCAACCATACCATCTATATCTTTATCACTCATCTTATCTTTGAATGATGGCATAGGTAAGACTTTGCCTTTATATTTTCCTTTTGTTCCATCTTTGATACTTTTGATTAGAGTTGCTTTATCTTTTTGAGTATAACGAGAAGCTATCATTTCAAAAGATGGAGCAACTTTATCTTTATGAATATCATGACAATTATTACATCTTTGCTGTTCAAACACTCTTTCATGTAGAGAGAGACTAGCTAATCTCTGTTTTTCAGCCATAATTTTTAGCAGTTTTTGATTATCATAAGTAGCATACATATAGTGAGCAATAGCCTCTAACTCATCTTCTGTTACATTACCTTTTTGAGATGGCATAACTCCATAACTATCCAAACTAGCTTTATCACAAAAAGATTTATCACGACTAGGATTAATCACATAATCTTTAACAAAATCAACAATCTTTGCCTCATGAGAAGATGGGTCATTTGATTTTATAAAATCCTTTAGATGAAAAGTAACAGCCATCATACTAGGAGCAATCTCATTATCATAACTCTTTGGAGGCATATCTAAATTATGACACTTTGAACACTTAGCTTCTATAAGCTCTCCTCCATCATATTTTTGACCAGAAGAAGTACTATTCATACATCCACTCAAAAATCCTAAAACCAAAATTCCATAAATAATACGCATATATATCCTTAAAAAGCAAGAGAGTTAAGACAGGTAGATTAAGAAGGAGTAGATGAGAATACAAACTAAATTTTATCTACCTGTCTTAACTTTCCATAACTTTAAATTATAATAATTATTTGCATAGATTATATAATATGTTTGCTTAAACTATGTTAGAGATAGTTTAAATTATATTTTATATCTGTGATTTTATCTATCATCTAAAAATCCCATAATATCCTCAATCTGCCTCTACAAACGCCAAATAGTTCTTTAAAACTATATCTTTATACTCCTCAACCATACTATCAGTAGGATTATCCCCTGCTCTTAGTTTTGTATGTAATTTTTCTAACTTTTTTCTACTCTCTGCATCAAATATATCCTCTAACAAAAAGCCATCATCCTTTAACTCCAGAGTATCTCTTTTGGCATGAGAACGGTTAGATATCATATACGCATAATAGAGTGAACGACCCAATAGTATATATGGGAAATTTATATTTTTCATAGGTCCAATAGATAGCTCCTTTTTACCAAACTTCTGACCCATGACTCTCATCTCATATAGGTTATCAAACCCCATCATAGCACCTACCCCACCAACAGCACCACCAATTAGTGATGCTAAAAACATAGTACCACCACCAAGAGCCAAATCGATACCCAATCCACCAATAGCTCCAGCTGAGGCTCCTGTAACTATCAGCTCTTTTTGGCTTAAACCAAAGATAGATGCACTCTGCTTTGAAAAAAGCCCTATATTATCTAGTGCCAAATCCTCTTTCTCTTTTTTGACTCCTAGATGTTGCCATATAGACTCTATCTCTCTCTCTAACTGTTTCTCATTTTTGATTAGTTGGGCTTTGTATCTCTCTTTTGCTCTCTCTTTTTCCTCTGTGGTAGCATCTTTGTTTTTGATTTTCTGTTTATATACAAATGAGAGACTTTTGATAATATAGTCAACCACCACATCTATAGTCTGTTCTATCTTTTGTCTATGTAGTTTTTTTAGAACATCTATAGCTACTTTGATAGATTTTGTCCACTCCTCATTTAGGTGTGCCATCGCCTCTAATAGCTCTATATGGTCATTAAATTTCGCTCTCATAGGATTAAAGGTTCTAACTAACCTAAAATACTGCCCCAATGCCCTTTTCCACTCCTCTCTATAGTCCTCATCTCCTATTAGATTGAGTATCGCCATAGATGGTTGTCCACACCATCTGAGTATCTCCATCTCTATTTCGTACTCTGGTCCATATGGTTTAGAGGCATCTACCACATATATAATCCCTGCTCCTTCGACTATCGGCTCTAGTAGCTCTATCTCATCTCTAAATCTTGGATTCTCTCTATGTTCAGCTATAAAAGCTTTGACTACATCTACTCTCTTGTCTGCTGAGGATGGTTTATGCTCATTTAGCCATGCTAATATCTGTCTAGCTCTTTGAAATCCAGGAGTATCAAACAGTTCATATACTATTTTATTATCTACTTTTAGTGGAAATGACCTTTTTACCTGTGTCGTACCTGGGGTATCTCCAATTTGAACTGAACTATCATGTGATAGAGCTGAGACTATACTGCTTTTACCTTTATTTGGATGTCCTACTACTGCAAATTTTGGATACTCTATTGTGTTACTCATTGTCTATTATCCATACCTTATCTGATTTGAGAGTATCTATTTTTCTCTCCCATACTGCTATATCTTTTGGGTTACTTTTATAATATTTTCCTACAGTTCCTAGAGGATAAATCTCTATTTTGGTAACTGCACTATTATCTATAACCATCTCCAAAAAGTCTATAAAATCCATAGTTGGTGGCTCCCATGATTTAACATATAGTATCACCTTGCCCTTTAGTGAGTTGGCTATACCACTATCTTGGGTAAAGCTATTACTACCACCTACTTCTAACATATTTTCAACTACTACACCTGTAGCATCATTGATTAGTTTTATCTCATCTATAGAGTAGTTCCACCCTAGCAAGGTAGAGTACTCCTCCTTTTTTTTGGGAGTTATTCTCTCTTTTGTACTCTTTTTGATATCCAAATGTCTCTCTGGTTTTGGTGCTACAGTAGAGACAAAAGGTCTATTGAACTCTTTTAAAATTTTTGATACTCCATCTAGTGACAAAAACTCTTTTTCTAACTGTTTGTGTAGTAACTCTTTTGTAAATAACCAAAATAGAAAACGCAAAATGATAGAATAAAATAGAGTACTCATAGCCAAAAACTTCCACCAAGCCCCTAGCTTATCAGCATTTTCTACCATAGAGTTATCAACTTTTGCTCCAAGTCTAAAGTAGTGGCTCATATCTATAAGCTCTAGTGATGGAATAGCAGATGGAAAGATTTTTGCCCACCATATACCAATATAGTTGATAAATTTATGAAACGCATCAACCGAGATTTGTAAAGTGGTACTCCACCCAAAAGCGATATCAGTAGCTACTACCATAACTACCAAAGAGATAAGTATCCCTATTGAAAAAATCAGAGAAAATAGCTGTACTCTCTCTATAAAAAATATCTTGGTAAATTTAGAAGAGAATGGTATCTCAAACTCATCCATTTTATTACGAAAAACTATAGCTTTAACAAGCTTCTCTATCCAATGCAGAGGAAACAGCATAGTAAAAAAGTTCCCAACTTTACCAGGGAATATTATAGATAACAGAGAAACAAACATACTAAAAAGAGGCATAAAGACCACAATAAGCAGATAATATACAATATTGACAGGTGACTCACCACTATAGCTTAGAAGTCCCACACCAACTAGAAAACCAAATACAAAAGAGAACAGCCCCAATGCAGAGTTAAAAGAGGATAGATACTCCAAATACTTTTTAGAGTTGAGTTCTGTAGTAACTCTATACAGATTTTTATCTAACCATTTGAGCAGTAACTTTACAGGAGCCTTTTGAAGTCTCTCCTCTTGTAATGCAAGTTCACGGTTCTCTTTATGGCTACCTCTATATTTTTGAAGTAGCTGTGACATATCGAAATAAGATTTGATAGATAGATTTAAATTTTTGGTTTGCATTTATAACTTTAATTTTTTGAATTATTATACGATTTAAATGCTTAGTAATACCACCTATTTTCTATCTGCTCTTGCATCATCTGACAATTGTGCCAAATCTACCTCATCATATAGCTCTATTTTGGAAATTAATATAACAATTAGAACCAAACCTTCTATCAGACATTATTTCTCTCCTCTTGAATTATATAAATAAAATTTATTTCATTTATTTTTCCGTTTATTTTTAATATTATTTGATACAATATCCATACGATTTTTATATAAAGGTTACAGATGATATTTACCACTCCACTACACGAAGATTCTATTAAGATAATGTTACTAGGTTCAGGTGAACTTGGTAAAGAAGTAGCTATTGAAGCCCAGAGATTAGGTATTGAGGTTATTGCTGTTGATAAGTACAAAAATGCCCCTGCTCATTTAGTAGCAAACCGTTCATATGCTATTGATATGCAAAACAAAGATGAAGTAGTAGCACTAATTGAAAAAGAGAAACCTACATATATACTACCAGAAGTTGAAGCTATATCTATAGATGCTCTATTTGAGGCTGAAAAGAGAGGTTTTCATGTAATTCCAAACGCTGAAGCTGTAAATAAAACTATGAATAGAAAAAATATCCGTATCTTTGCTTCAGAGGAATTAGGATTAAAAACAAGTAAATATAAATTTGTAAAATCACTAGAAGAACTAAAAAAAGCAGGTGATGAGATAGGATACCCTTGTGTTATCAAACCTGTTATGAGCAGTTCAGGTCATGGTCAAAGTATAGCAAAAAGTGCCACAGATATAGAGAGGTCATGGGAGATAGCAAAAGAGGCTAGAGGTGATGCTAGTGAATTGATAGTAGAAGAGTTTATCCAGTTTGATTATGAGATTACACTTTTAACTGTTAGAACAGAAAATCAAACGGTATTTTGTGAACCTATTGGACATATACAAAAAGATGGTGACTATATACTATCATGGCAACCTATGCCAATGAGCGAAATAGCACTACAACAAGCAATCCAAATGGCAAAAGATGTTACAGATGGACTTGGAGGTAGAGGTATATTTGGTGTAGAGTTTTTTGTAAAAGGAGATAAAGTATATTTCTCAGAGCTAAGCCCAAGACCACATGATACAGGGATGGTAACACTAATTACTCAATCTCAAAGTGAGTTTGCCCTACATGTTAGAGCTGTACTTGGTCTGCCACTTGATTCAATATTCTATGGAGCAGGAGCAAGTGGAGCATACAAAGCAAAAAATGAGTCCAAAAATCCAAAAATAGAGGTTCCCAACTCAGCATTTACTACAAACTCATTTGTTAGAGTATTTGGAAAACCAGAGTCTCATATTGGTAGAAGAATGGCTGTATCTTTGGCTTTAGGAAAAGATATAGAGGATGCTAAAAAGAGAGCTTTGGAGATTGTTAACTCTATGAGTGACTCTTAATCGCTCTAAATAAGAGTATTTTTCTCTTATTTGGGTATAATCAAAAAATATTTTATATACAAAAGGATTTTTATGATAAAAAAAATAGTTTTAGGAGTTTTGACTCTTATAGTTATAGGTGTTGTGGCTCTATTTGCTGTAAATGG
>Ga0256843_1000765_pt1 | contig 26713 bp, 22 predicted proteins | sample AlvinellametaG_FD_191572 | JGI IMG/M metagenome (GOLD analysis project Ga0256843, IMG submission 191572) | Pompeii worm associated microbial communities from hydrothermal vent at the East Pacific Rise, Pacific Ocean - Alvinella | ecosystem: Host-associated > Annelida > Integument > Unclassified ... | reverse complement strand
AATATTTAAACTTCTGCATATGAAATGATTTTTTTTATAAAACTCTTGCGAAAAAGATGCCATCTGTGCTGCTATCTCTACACCACTTAAACCTGCACCTGCCACAACAATGTTTAAAGGAGTACAAGCAGTCCCACTCTCATCTACCTTATGAAAAAGAGACATCTCAAACTTTTGCTTAAAGTACATAGCACGATGAAGTGCCTTAATTCCATAAGCATACTCACGGAGTCCATCTACATTCTTGGCAAATTTTGTTCGTGATCCAACAGCAATAATAAGATAATCATAAGAGATTCTTTCTCGTTGGGTTACAACCCTCTTTTGAAGAAAGTCAACTTCTCTTACCTCTTGTTTTAAAAAAGTAGCATTTTCAAACCCCATACAGTAGGTAAAAAGGTCTACACTCACACCTGCGAAATCATCTTCATTCGCTATAAGGTCATAGACATCTGTTTGCATATAATGGTAGCAATTTTTATCTAGTAGTGTCATTTCAATAGCACTATTTTTAGAAAGTTTTTCTACAACTCTCAGACCGGCGTAACCACCACCAATAACAATAACTTTAGTTTTTATATTTACTGACATAAGAAGATTATATCATTTTTTATTATAATAGAGAGAAAGAGCGGGAAAAAAAGCAAAAAAAAAGGCTAGAGCCGAAGCCCTAGCCTTTGAAAGAAAAAGAAAATTAATCCGAAAGGATTAACCCATTTGTGCAGCAACTTCTGCAGCAAAATCATCTTCTTTTTTCTCAATTCCTTCACCAACTTCAAGGCGAACAAATTCAGTAATTTCAGCTGTACCACCAGCCGCTTTAGCTGCTTTCTCAACTGCTTGAGCAACAGTTAATTTTTCATCTAAAACAAAGTTTTGGTCAAGTAAACACTGCTCTTTATCAAGAGTTGTGTTGTCAGAGATAAAACGAGCTAAAGAACCAGGAATAATTTTGTCCCAAATTTTTTCAGGTTTTCCTTGTGCTTTAAGATCAGCTTTAATGTTCTCTTCTGCTTGTGCAAGAACTTCGTCTGTTAATTGACTCATAGAGATGTACTGAGGTACATTTTTAAGAGGTTTTTTAAGACGAGCTAACTCTTCGTTATCTTTTTTAATAACTTCGATACGTCCAACTGTTTCAGAAGCAACATACTCAGCATCAAAATCTTTGTAGCTAAGAGTAGTTGGTTTCATTGCAGATGCATGCATAGCCACTTGCTTCATGAAAGGTCTCATAGCTTCAGCAGTTTTTTCAGAGTCACATTTTGCAGTAACAATAACTGCAATACGGTTGTTTGAGTGAATGTAGCTGTTAAGAGCAGTTGTAGCATCAGCTTCAACTGTAGCAAAACGTCTTACTTCAATCTTCTCACCGATTTTAATAACTTGCTCAGTAAACTTCGCACCAAAATCAGATGCCATTAAAGCATCTACATCTGCTGGTTGGTCATTGTAAATTGCTTCTGCAGTATCTTTTACAAGATTCTGGAAACCTTCATTTTGAGCAACGAAGTCAGTCTCTGAGTTAATCTCAACAACTGTAGCTTTAGAGAAGTCATCAGCCATTTTAAGACCACAAAGACCTTCAGCTGCAACTCTGTCAGCTTTTTTAGCTGCTTTAGCAATACCACGTTCTTTAAGAAGTTCAGTTGCTTTAGCCATGTCTCCATCAGCTTCAACAAGAACTTTCTTACAATCCATCATAGGTGCATCAGTAGCTGTACGAAGCTCTTTCACCATTGCTGCTGTAACTGCTGCCATAACTACGCTTCCTCTGTTGCTGCTACTTCTTCAGTTGCAGCTTCTTCAGTTTGCTCTTCTTGTGCTGGTGCATCTCTTAACGCTTTACCTTCGTTAATTGCTGCAGTCATTTCACGACAGAAAAGTTGAATAGAACGAATTGCATCATCATTACCAGGAATTGGGTAAGTGATAAGGTCTGGATCACAGTTAGTATCTAGAGGAGCTACAACTGGAATGTTAAGACATCTAGCTTCTAAAACAGCGATGTGCTCTTTTACTGCATCTACAACAAAAAGCATATCTGGAAGTTTTTTCATATTACGGATACCACCGAAATATGCTTCTAGTTTAACTTTTTGACGAGAAAGCATAAGTGCTTCTTTCTTAGTAAGAAGATCAATTTGACCATTTTCTTGCATTTCAGAAATTACATCTAGTTTACGAATAGATTTTTGAATAGTTGGGAAGTTAGTAAGCATACCACCTAACCATCTGTTATCTACGTAAGGCATGTCACAAGCGATTGCTGCTTCACGAACTGAGTTACGAGCCTGTTTTTTTGTACCAACAAAAAGAACAGTTTTCCCTTCAGCTGCTGCGTCCATAACGATTGTATAAGTGTTACGGAAATAACGAAGAGTTTTTTGTAAATCAATAATATAGATATTTTTACGAACACCGAAGATATATTTTTTCATTTTCGGGTTCCAACGACGAGTTTGGTGTCCAAAGTGTACACCACATTCTAATAGGTCTTTCATAGTTACCATAGGGTAATCCTTAAATAGCACAATTTTGGCTAAGAGTTTTGCTAGTTTACTTCGGTAATATCGGGCAATTTTTCACTAATAAGCGAGTTGCACTAGCTTTTGATACATACCTGTTTAATGTTCTCAACTTTACAAGAAAGAAGAAAAATCCGCGAATTATACTCAAATAAGTTTTAATATAAGCTTTTACAATGTAGTATTAAAAAATATTATATTTACTTCAAATATTTCATATTACTTTTATATTACATAATGTATAGTATCACAGAATTATTATATGAAAAGGGAAATCATGAAGAAGCCTCTACTAATATCACTTGCTGCTGCGACAATCTTAAGTTCTAGTTTAAGTGCACAGTCTATGTATGAACGCATTCAGTCTATGGAACTCCAGATGAAACAGATGCAACAGGAGCTAGAGACTCTGAGAGCCACAAAAAAAAGTGAACCTGTCATGGAAGATACTACAGATGAGGAAGAAGAGGATGATGCAACTCTAAAAACTTCTTCAGATGATGAAGAGTCTGATGAAGATGAGACAAGCGCTGATGATGACGATGAAGAAGATGATGATGAAATGTCTGATGAAGAGGAGGAGGATGACGAAGAAGATAGTATTGAAGAGCAACTTGCAGATATTCAAGAGAACCTCACAGACCTCAACAAAGGAACAAATGGAAACCATTTAAAATTTGGTGTAGACTATAGATTTTCAGTAGATAATCTACAATACAAAATGGCAGATGGGTCAGAACAAGGCAACAGCTCTTTTATGACAAACCGTTTATGGATTAACATGAACTGGAAGGCTACAGATAATCTAAGTTTTAGTGGTCAACTAGGTTATAACAAAGCCTTTGGTGGTCGTTCTGGTGTTGCTGCTGAGCGCTCTTTATATGAATCTTTTGACTGGATTACGAATGAAAATGCTTATGATGGCATAGTGCGTGTTCGTTCTGTCTACTTTCTCTATAAAAATGACACCTTTATGGGTACCGATATTCCTTGGACTTTTAGTGTAGGTCGTCGTCCATCTACAAATGGACACCTTGTCAACCTTCGCGATGATGATGGAGCAGCTTCTCCAATGGGACACACTATTAATGTTGAGTTTGATGGAGTAAGTTCTAAGTTCTCTTTTGAAGATTTAACAGGTATCGATGGTATGTACATAAAACTTTGTGCAGGACGTGGACTAACAAATGCCTCACCAAGATTTTCAGCAGATCCATATGAAACAGAAGGTGATGTCGCTAACATAGACCTAGCTGGTCTTATTTTTGTTCCTTACAATGATGGCCAATATGGTATGGCTATGCAGTACTACTATGCGAACAATCTCATAGATGCAAAAAATGCTAACGACCAATCAGCAGGTTTTGTAACGGTAGGTGGGCTCCATAGTTTTACAGCAAACATTACTATGAATGGTATTGGAGATGAGTGGAGTGACTACCTTGATGATACTTTCTTCTTCATAAGTGGTGCTATTAGTAAAACTGACCCAGGTGATGCGTATGAGCTCATAAACCCATATACAGGTCTAGCATATACGACAGAGGGTATGTTAGGTTCTGCAGAGAGTGAACTTGGGTACTCACTTTGGGTAGGTCTACAGATGCCATCACTAATGACAGAAGAAGGAAGATGGGGTGTTGAGTACAATAAAGGAAGTAGTTACTGGAGAAGTATTACCTATGCAGAAGATACGAACATTGGTTCTAAACTTGCAACGCGTGGTGATGCTTATGAAGTCTACTTTACAGAACCACTTGTAGAAGATATTTTATCACTTCAAGTTCGTTATACTTACATCGATTATGCGAACAGTGGGAGTAATGGATTCTTTGGAAACTCGACAGGAACATCGATGACTACGGAACAAGCTAATGCTGTAGGTTATGGTGCATTTGTGGTAGATAAAGCTCAAGATATTCGCTTTTACCTACGTTACCGATATTAAAACTTACAGAGTATGTCAGCAATTGCTGACATACTCTTCATCTATCTCTTTTACTTCTTTGTTACTTAGAAGCTTGTAGCTCTTCTAGTTTAGCTTTTACTTTTGCAACATGATCTTTTACACGTACTTTTTCAAAGACTGCTTTCACAACACCCTCTGGATCAATTATAAATGTCGTACGAACAATTCCCATATACTCTTTACCATAGTTTTTCTTTAACTGCCAAACACCATACTGCTGCATCATCTCTGTTGACTCGTCACTCAGTAGTGTAATACCTAAATCTTTTTTCTCTATGAAATTTCTATGTTTTTTTGTAGAGTCTGCACTTACACCTAAAATAACAGCGTCTAGTTCAGAAAAATCTGGAGCAGCCTCTGTAAACTCACACGCTTCTGTTGTACAGCCAGGTGTATTGTCTCGTGGGTAAAAGTAAAGTACCACCCACTTACCTAAAAGGTCACGTGAACAGATCTCTACATCATCTTGGTTTGGTAGGCAAAACTCAGGTGCCTTCTCATCTACTTGTATCATTTTTTCTCCTTAATAAATAAAATTTTAGTACACAAAGAGGAGTAAATATACCCATACACCACTAAATGATGTAAAGATAATACCCATATATGTTTTTACAGCTAACACCTTGTGTCGACTAGAAGCTCTTCCAGGAAGAGCTCTTTTTATGTAATGGTAATTACCATGAATAATCGTCGCACTCCAGTAGTAAAGCATAAGTGTAGCAATAATAATATGCAACACGAGTACTATAAGTGCATAGGTGTAAGAGACTTCACTCTCACTCATAAAAGCATCAAAGCCTCCACCTACACGTACACCAATCTCAAAATAGACAATCACAACTAAAGAGAAAAGAAAAAGAATATTCTGTACAACATTATGAAGTTTGTACATTCTTTTTTTTGCTAAAACAATTGCTCCATAGACAAGAAGTGGTAAAAAAGCCACTATAAGTGTAACCATATCCATAAAGAGTGGTGCTTTGGTTCCTAAAAAACCTGCTTCAAACATATAGTCCATCTACTTCTCTCCTTTTTTTATTTTGTAGTATATCGCAACTAAAATTATTAGTAGAGAGACAACAGCAATAGTTATCTGTTTTAAGTAACTATTTATAAGCTCTTGATTCTCCCCAATAAAATACCCAAGAAGAGTTAATACAACTGCCCATATACCTGCACCTAATGCAGTAAAAAGAGAAAACTCCATAAGATTCATTTTTGCTAATCCCGCAGGAATAGAGATAAGTTGACGAATTCCAGGAATAAGTCTACCAGTAAACGTAGAGATATGTCCATGTTTTACAAAAAAAGCTTCCATTTTATAGAGTGCTTCCTCTTTAATAAAAAAGTACTTTCCATACTTTATAAGTAGTGCTCTTCCCAATGTAAGTGCAAGGTAGTAGTTTATGAATGCACCAACTAAAGAACCAGCAAGTGCAGAGAGTAAAATAGGGGTAATACTCATCTCCCCTTGAGAGGCTAAATAACCTGCTGGAATCAGTACAATTTCACTAGGAAAAGGGATGAAACTACTCTCAATAGCCATCATTAAAAATATGCCAACATACCCCCAGTCAAATATTTGATCGACTAAGAGTTGGGCTAATTCATGTATCATTTCAGTTGCTCCTTTAAAGCTGCTATCATTTTTTTTGCTACATCTGGCTGCGAATATTGTAAAAGTTTTTTACTTTTACTTGAAAGTTCAGGATTTGCTATAACTTCCAATAGTTTCTCAGAAAGATTTTCACTCTCTCTGTAACACCAGCCCATACTCTCTTTCACAATAAAAGAAGCATTATGGTACTGATGGTCTCCTGCTGCATAAGGGTAAGGAATAAAAAAAGTAGGGACACCATTTGTTGTGAGTTCCCAAAGTGTACTTGCACCTGCACGACTCACTGCTAAATCTGCACGAGCTATAAGTGCTGGTAACTCTTTTGTAAAAGAGTAGAGTTCTACAGGAATATTGAGTCTCTCATAAGCACTCCTAACTCTCTCATAGTCGCTCTCACCCGCTTGATGAATAATGTGAATTCCCTTTGCATGTAACTCTTTCGCTACCGATAAAGCAAGTTCATTTATGGCTCTTGCACCATGACTACCACCTAAAAAAATAATAGTCTTAAGTGATTCTCGTATATGTGCACTCTTAAAAAAAATCTCTTTTACAGGATACCCTTGTATGGGGCTTGTCTCATCATATGCAGAAATAAAACTTGTTGCATATGGCTTTAAAAGTCTATTTAATTTTCCTGCTACTGCATTTTGTTCATGAATAAAGAGAGGTATTTTTTGACTTAACGCAGCAAAAGAGGCAGGAGCACTTGAGAAACCACCAACACTATAGAGTGCCTCAATTTTATGAGTTTTAAGAATTTTTCTTGCATGTAAAAAAGCTTTTAATACTTTCAACAAAGAGAGTAGTTTTCCTAAACCCTTTTTATTGACAACACCCTCTGTCTCTAAAAAATAGACTGCTTGAAAACTTTGAGAGTCAGCAAAATATTTTCTATCTTGTCCTTTTGTAGAACCTATAAAAATCACTTCATCACCAGCTGCTACAGCTGCTTCTAAAAGTGCTTCGGCTATCATAAGATGTCCGCCTGTACCACCACCTGTTATGCAGAGTCTCATAATTTATTATCTCCATTCATATCTACTTTATTTGAAGCCATAAGGACCATACCAACACCAAACGCAGCACCAAGCATTGCCGAACCACCATAAGAGAGGAAAGGAACACTGATTCCCTTAATGGGGGTAATTCCACTTATGCCGTAAGCATTTACTAAAAATGCAAAGGAGAGAATAAGCCCTATACCTATGCTAAAAAGGTAAATTGTACGATCTTTCGCACGGTTGGCAACTTTAAAAATTCTCTGTAACATCCATAAAAAAACAACTACGACAAAAACAACACCAAAGAAACCAAACTCTTCAGCAAGACCAGCAAGCACAAAGTCGGTATGTACCTCAGAAAGAAAGCCAAGCTTAAAGGTACCGTTACCAATACCAACACCAAAAAGGCCACCATGATGGATAGCATTTAGTGAGTGACCAATCTGGTAGGGTTCTACCTCAACAGGGACTCTTAGTTTCTCTGCTAAAGAGGCAGGAAGAAGGTCTAAAACTGAGTTTTGTGCTAATGCCCACCATGACTTTATACGTAAAATTCTATGCTCAGCGGTAAAAATAAAAATGACAATTGCCATAAAAATACCACCTAAAATAGTTAAGAAAAAGCGGAAGCTACTCCCAGCAAAAATAAGCATAAACAGAAGTGTCATTCCCAAAACAACGACCTGCCCCAAATCTTTTTGCAAAAATGCAATAATGAACATAGCCCCTAAAAAGACCACTCCATAGGGAGCAAAACGTTTAAATTCACTCCCTAGTCCCATCCCTCCATGGTCCCCAAGTTTTCTAGAGAAGCTCCATGCTAAAAAGTAGACAAACCCTACCTTGAAAAATTCAACAGGAGCTAAAGAGAAACCAGCAACTTTAATCCAGCGTTTTGCACCACCTACAGCAGAAACAAAACTCTCAGGCATAAAAGGCATAGCTATCATAGCTATTAAAGAGCCAAAAAAGAGTGTAAAACCGATGGGTTTTAACCACTTGTCTGGATTTAAACGCGAAAGTATAAAGATAATTCCTATGCCAAGGACTGCAAAAACTGCCTGACGAATAGCAAAATGAAACTCATTTACATTAAACAGAAGTGTTGTATAAGAAGCCAAAGAGTAAGAGAGCATAACACTCACACTAATGAGAATAGAGACGAGGGTAAAGAGGGTTCTATCTGCATTCATAAAAGACTACTTAATCTTGTTAATTTTTAAAACAAATTCTACTTCAGGCTTAGAAATATGTAGCTCTTTAGAGATTGTTTCAATGGAGACACCCTGCTTAAAAAGTGAAATAATTTTTTCGTCATCATTCCCATGAATAGAGTTTGGAATACTAATTTGTTTGACCCCACTCTCTAGTTGTGAAATCCTATTTCCCACTTCAACATCAATAGCATCAATGTTCTCTTGAAGCTGTTTAATGCCTAAACTGAGTGGTTGTACCATGTCGTAAACGCTACGTTCTATCTCTTGATATATCTCAGCATCGTTCATTCTTTGTGAGTTCTCTTTAATGCTGTTTTGTGTCTGTGTTAGGTTCTTTTTTAAGTAGTAAAGCTCACGATTGAGCTCTTCAACAACAGTTGCAACTGAGCGGATATTTTTTGAGTACTGAGCATCTTTAGAGTAGACATAGTAGAGTAAATAGAGGATTATCCCTGCCATAGCAACAACGAGGTATTCAATATGAAACTGTGAATAATCCACTACTTTTTCTCTCTTGCTTCTCGAATTAACACACGTTCACGTGCAGTGACGTAGGCATTCCACTCTTTCTCGTCACGCTCATGCATACGAGTAATTTTTGCAACACTTTCACTTTGGGCTTGAAAAAATACACCCACATCGCGTTTAGGATAGACGGGCATCTCAATGCGTCCATAGTACTCTGTTCCTACTTCTAGCAAATTCTCTTCAATTTTAAAGTGTTCAAAACCAATAGAGTCTATTTTTACAAAGCTTGTTAAAGAGACACGTACCGGTGTTTCATCTTTTAAAAACATCTCTAAAGCATCTATTTTTCTATGTAATTCTACGACAAGTTGCAAAAGAACTGGGTCTGTGTCTCTTGTGTCTCCTCTTGCTTTTGCAAGTTTTAACCACTGACTAATGGGATCTTCATCAGACTCACTTAACTGCTGGTACTCTCTCTCATAAGCATCTTCATCAGTAGTCACCTCACTAAAGTAGAGACTAATTGGAGCTGGAATTAAACGTGGTTCACTCATGCGAAAATCCTATCTAAAATAATAAGTACAAAAAATGCAACACCTAAGTAGCCGTTGAGTGTAAAAAAAGCACGGTCAATCTGTGTAAAATCACGACGTACTAATTTTTGCTCATAAGCAAGAACGAGTGCCGAACCAAATGCAGCGAAAAAAGCGAAAAAACCGAGTCCTGCTGCCCAGATAAAAAGGGTCCAAAAGAGTACTGCTAGAGCATGAAAAATAGTAGATATAAAGAGTGTAGCCTCGGCACCATACACAGAAGGAATGGAGTGAAGACCCTTCTCTTTGTCAAACTCTATATCCTGTAAGGAGTAGAGTAAGTCAAAACCTGCTACCCAAAAAATGACTCCTAAACTGAGTAAAACAGACCAGAGTGGAATAGTACCCTGTACCGCCACAACACCTGCTATTGGGGCTAAACCAAGAGAGACACCTAAAATAATATGTGCCATAGAGGAGAAGCGTTTAAAGTAGGAGTAGGATGCTAAAACAAATAAAATAGGCACAGAGAGTCCAAAAGCCAAAGGGTTAATCATATAAGCAACTACAATAAAAACTACCGCGTTTACACCAATAAAAAGAAGAATGGTACTCGCATCTAAACGACCATCGACATTAGGTCTTCCAGCAGTTCTTGGGTTGAGTGCATCTATGTCACGGTCTGCATAACGGTTTACACCCATAGCAAAGTTACGTGCTGAGAGTGCTGCTAAAACACCCATAAAAAGTAACCAAAATCCAAACCATCCATCTGCTGCAACAACCATCGCAATAAAGATAAATGGTAAAGAGAATATAGAGTGTTCAAACATAACAAGTTCGTTAAAATCTTTTGCTTTTTGTATAAATTTTTGCAATGTTTATTTCCTCTTAGATAATAAAATATATTTTATCTAAAACTGCTTTAAAATGATATAATTTCATTATGAAACAACTAGCTATTATAGGACCAACTGCATCAGGAAAGAGTGACTTAGCCATAAAAATTGCTCAAAAAATGAATGCATACATACTCTCCATTGACTCCCTTAGTATTTACAAAGAGATTGACATTGTCTCGGCAAAGCCCTCTAGAGAGGAGTTAGCAGCCATAAAGCATTTTGGTATTGATGTTTTATATCCAGATGAGTACTTTAGTGTAGAGATTTTTATAAAACTCTACAAAGATGTTGTAGCACTCTGTAAAAAAGAGAAAAAGAATCTTATTATTGTCGGGGGAACCTCTTTTTATTTAAAGTCTTTAATGCAAGGACTCTCTAAAATTCCACCTATGACTCCAGAGCTAAAACAGAGTGTAGCAGTGAAGATGAAAAACTTAGAAGAAGTTTTTCAAATGCTTCAAAGCAGAGACCCTCTTTATATGAAAAAAATAAATCCAAAAGATAGCTACAGAATAGAAAAAGCACTGCTTATTTTAGAGGCTTCACAAATGACACCATCGGAGTGGTTTATGAAAAATCCACCTGAACCCATTATTGAAAAAATGCCAATTTATAACATTGACGTCTCTAGAGATGTTTTACGAAACAGAATTCAAAAAAGAACAAAAAAGATGCTTACAATGGGACTTATTGATGAAGTTGCTTACTTGGAGAAAAAGTACTCACGTGAACCAAATGCGATGAGTAGTATTGGAGTTGTTGAAGTACTCTCTTACTTAGATGCAGAGATAGAGTTACCTCAAATGTTAGAGCTCATTTCCATTCACACTGCACAACTTGCAAAGCGTCAACAGACATTTAACAGAACACAATTTACAGAGATAACTACTGCTCCGCTAGAGGAGCTCGAAGAGATTATCCTCTCCCAGTGACCTCTAGTAAATGGTAACCAAACTGTGTTTGAATTGGTCCATAAACGACACCAACATCTCCATTAAAAACTGCTTTGTCAAACTCTGGAACCATCTGTCCTGGTCCAAATTTTCCAAGGTCACCACCCTTTGCACTTGAAGGACATGAAGAGTACGCTTGTGCTACCTCTCCAAAATCTTTTCCACCCTCAATTTCACTTTTAAGTTCATTACATTTTGCTTCACTATCTACGAGTATATGTCTTGCTGTTGCCCATGCCATATTTTTTCCTTTATGTTTTAATGGTGAAATTGTACACTACTTTTGTTAAGACTTTAAAATTTATTAACCTTTCTGAGTAGATTTACTCTTTGTCTCTAAATAAACCAATATTTTTGTATGATTAGAAGACTTTATTACTAGGAAAAAAAATGATCAAAATTATAGTAGCGTTTATGCTCTCTTTAGCCTTTGTGGCATGTAGTTCAGAAGGTGAGGACCTTCAAAATGTAACGTCTAAACTTGTTGTTGGAAACTCTTTAGCAAACACAACACTCAATGACCAGTTTGAAAAATCTCACACAATTCCAGCGGGAACAAAAAAAGTGATTTTTGCATTTTCAAAAGATGCAGCACATACATGTAATGACTTTTTTGCAACACAAGCACCAACATACCTTCAAGATAATGGTGTTGTTTTTATTGCAGATGTGAGTGCAGCACCTTCACTTATTCGCAGTATGTTTATACTTCCTGGATTAAAAGATTTTAAACATACTGTTTTACTTCTTGAAGAAAAAAGTGTTGCTGCACCATTTAGAAAAGGTGTTGATAGCGAAAAAGTAATTGTTGCTTATGTGAAAGATGGTAACATCTCTAAAGTAGACTCTCTTACAACAAAAGAAGAACTACAAAAAGTTGTTGAATCAAAATAGAGTAAATATAGAGGCTAAAATATTTTAGCCTTTACTCTCTAAACTCCCCTCTCTTAACTCAATTTTATATCCATATGCAAAAATATTTTTTATAAGTTCTTTTGGAATCTTTTTACGAAGTTGTTTCACTAAAGTCTTAATACTCTCATTTTTCACCTCATAAGAGTCAACCCATAATGCTGTAGTTATAATGTTATTGCTCACAGCTTTATTAATGTTGTCAAAAAGTAATGCTAAGAGTGCTTTCTCTTTCTTAGTAAGTGTTACCTCTTCATTTTTGTAAAAGAAAGTTTTCTCTTTTTTATTCCAGTATGTCTCATGGTCAACTTTAATAATATTCTCATACTTTCTAGATTTATTTCGAATTTGTTTCATAAATGTGTTGACTGTTTTTTCAAGTTTGTCATTAGGAATATGCTCAACAATATACTCCCCTAACTCTGAACGTAGTACATCAATAAGGTTTAAATCTTCCACTCTAATTAAGTTTTTATTGCTCTCTTCAACTGTACTAAAGTAAGAGAACTTAGACTTCCCTAGTTTTTTTGCATTGTACATGGCTATGTCTGAAAAACGCACAAGTTCGGCATTGTCTGTTGAGTTGTGAGGAAAGAGACTTACCCCAATACTACATGAGAGATGAAACTCTATATTTTTATAGAGACATTTTTCTTCACTAATATCGAGTATTTCATAAACTAAGCCCTCTAACACTTCTAAGTTTTTATAATTTTTTACAATAATCATAAACTCATCACCACTACGACGAGAGAAGAAACAGTTCTTAGGTAAAATTTTATTTACATAAGATACAAAAAACTTTAATGCCTCATCTCCAGCTTCATGACCATAGGCATCGTTAATAGATTTAAAATTATCTAGATCAACAAACATCAGAGCTACTTTCGTATCATCTATTTTTGCACTCTCTACAGTTCTTGAAAACTCTAGTTCAAAAAGAAATCTATTTGGAATTTTTGTCAATGTATCGTAATGTGCTAGAGTATAAAGTTCATCTATTTTTGTGCTTTTATACTCTTTTTGCTCTAACTCCTCAACAATTCCTTTTAAACGCTCAAACAGTAGTTCTACAGAGATTGGTTTACTTATGAACCCCGAAGTTCCTAGGTTAATTACCTGAAGTAAATTTTCTCTATCATCAATTGCAGACATTACCAACACAGGAACTTCAGCATCAAGTTCTTTTATCTGTTTAATCATTTCAAAACCATTACAGACAGGCATATTAATATCAGCAATAACAATATCTGGCTTTTTCTCTTCAAAAAGCTTAAAGCCCTCATTTCCATCAAATGCTTGGTAAAACTCTTTTACTTCCTCTTTCAAAAGTAAAGAGATGTGTGCTTGAGTATCCCTATCATCTTCAACAAATAAAATCGTAAAATTTTTAAGAGGCATTACGTTCCTCCTTTAAAATTATTGTAAACACTGCGCCATTCTCTCCATTGTTAAATTTCATTTCACCTTGTAACTGCTCTTGTACAATAATGGTACTCATATAGAGCCCTAAACCTGTTCCATTTTTACTCTGTTTTGTTGAGAAATAAGGATCAAAAATCTTCTCTACAATATCCTCTGGAATACCACCAGCATTGTCTTCTATGGTGATTTTAATTTTATCTTTCTCTTTCGTTACATTAATCTTAATCTCTTTATCCATAATTTCATTTTCTACAAGTGCATCTTTAGCATTGTTTAAAATATTAATAATAGCTTGACCTAGCTCATTTGGATAACCATAACTGTAAAACTCATCCTCAGCATTAAAAGTTGTTTTTATGCTATATGTTTCAGAAATAGCTTTTGTAATATTTAACATATCTTCAATTATCTTCGTAATACTGTAGTACTCTTTTTTCTTTTTTGCTTTAAAAAAGTTACGAAAATCATCAATTGTTCTTGACATAAGATTAATCTGCTTTTGTGAATTAACCTTGAAATCTTCTATAAGTGCATCATCTAGCTTACCATTTCTGTATTTTGTTACAAGAAGCTGATTTACTAAAGAGAGATTATTAAGTGGCTGTCTCCATTGGTGTGCAATCATTGCTATCATTTCACCCATTTGTGCTAAACGAGACTGCTTTAAAAGAAGTAACTGCTGCTCTTTGTTTTTACTAATCTCTTTACTAATGTCATCTTCTAAAAGAGTAAGATATTCTCGTCGTTCTTCAAAGAGTACTCCTGTCATAAAAACAGTAGAGATATGAGCAAGTACAAAAAGGTTGTAGTTTATTACATTCTCTAGTGTATCTTCTAAGTAAAAGGGACCTACACCTTTGTAAACAGAGTATGACGAGACAATAGCCACAACAACACTTAAGTGTGTTCCAAAAACAAAACCTTTAGTAGATATAATAAAGACAACTACAGGAATAGAGAGTGTCAGTAAAATCATTGTATTTTGAATATTAAACACAACCTCTAGCAGATATGTAAAGAGTCCAAAAAGTAGACCATAGGTCACATACTCTCCCATATTTATCTTTTTATAGTGTGTAAAAAGTAGTAGTAAGAAAGGAGTTATAAGTAACTGTCCCAGTACATTTCCCGACCACCACGAGAGACTAGACTCTAAAAAATCTTGAGGAGTAATTACCTCTTGGAGAACTAAAACTATGTTGGAAGGAATGGCACTTATTAACTGAATAGTAAATATAATGAAAACAAGACCAAAAATATCTTGAAACCTTTTAAGATTTATGTTTAACTTAAATTTTTGAAAAAGCATATACCCAAAAACGGCCTCAAAAGAGTTTATGGCAGCAATAAGAAAAGATCCTTCAATACTTATGCTATTACTGTATGCAAGCAGTAGTTGTCCCACAAATATACCTGGCCAAATAGCTCTTCCAAAAAAAAGAACAAAAGCTAAAGCTATACCCTCAGCCGCAAATATTCCAATATTTACAATATTATTACCGTGTAAAAAAAGTAAACTTAGCTTTCCACTCAGAAAATAGAGTAATGCTAAACTAATAATAGGAACAAGAAGTCTCTTTACATTCTGTAAACTACTAATCATTTCTTTCCCTTAAATCTATAAAGAAAGCTGTTTTGCCATCCTTACTCTCCACACTCAACTCCCCATTACAGTGTTCATTTACAATAATTTTACTCATGTATAGACCTAAGCCTGTCCCCTCTTTGTCTAATTTCGTAGAGAAGTATGGATCGAAAACTTGCTCCATAATTTCTTTAGATATACCGCCGCCATTATCAGTCATTTTTAATGTTTTTCCATCAATAATTATGTCAATTTTTGCATTTTCTAATGCTTTGTCTACTAAGACATCCTCTGCATTTTTCAATATATTTAAAACAACCTGTACTAACTCATTTTCATAAGAGAAAAAATCTTTTTCATTGCGACTCTCAATGTTTATGGCAATACCTCTATTTTCTAAAGAGAGCTGTACTAAAGAGAGTGCCCGTTCAACTATTTTAGTAAAATTCGTTATCTCTTTTTTCTTGTCTGGTCGGAAGAAATCTCTAAAGTCATCAATAGTTGCACTTAAGTACTCAATATTTTGTGTAATCTTTTTTGTAAGATCATTTGCTGTCTCTATATCTAGCTTATCTTTTCGTAAACGCTGGTTAATAATAGATGTAGCTGTTCCAATAATGTTGAGCGGTTGTCTCCACTGGTGAGCTATCATTGCTATCATCTCACCCATCTGTGCTTGACGAGATTGACGAAACATTATTTGATCTTTTTCTCTACTCTTCTGAATCTCTTCACTCACCATATCTTCAAGGTTATTGTTAAGATACTCTAACTCTTTAGACTTCTCTTTTAGTGCATTTTGCTTCTTAAAGTAGTCAATCCAAAGGTCTGTTTTTAAAATGAACTCTTCAGATACGAAAGGTTTTTTCAAAATGTCATTTGCACCATTTTTTAAGACATCTCGTACAATCTCAGGAGTGGTTGTCCCTGAGAGTACCATAATTGGAAGAGCATTGTACTTAGCATTTTTACGTATGAGACTTAAAACTTTTAAGCCATGAATATCTGGTAGCTCCATATCTAAAATCAGAAGATTATAGTTATTATTCATTAACTTTTTCAGCCCCTCTTCTGCCGTTAGAGCATACTCAAAAATGTAATTTCTTGGTTTAAGGACATGCTGGACCTGTTTACAGATAAACTCTGAATCATCTATCATCAGAACCTTTCCATTCACACCACTTGAAATGGTGTAAATGACCTTTACAATCTCAGCAATAGAGTAGAGTAAATTTGTATCTTTAATAATATAATCTAAAATACCATAATGAAAAAGCTCTTCTCTTAACTCTTTATCTTGTAAAGAAGTAAGGACAACAACCTTAGTCTGGCTTAAAGATTGAATGTTTGCAATGAGTTCAGAACCCTCTCCATCGGGGAGATGTAAATCTAAAATAATCAGATCAAAAGTCTCTCTCTTAAGTGCTTCTCTTGCATCAAAAAGAGTATATGCTTGTGCTATAGTAAAGCCTAGTTTAGACAACTCCTGCTTTATGACATTGTTTATTGTACGGGAGTCTTCAATAACTAAAATATTCTTCATCAATACCCTCTTAATCCTTACTTTTCTTTTCTAGTGGTTCTGGTTTCCCAAAGTAATACCCTTGAGATAAATCTACACCTAACTCTTTGACTATGTTATAAATTTCTTCATTTTCTATAAACTCTGCAATTGTTTGTAGGTTCTGTTCTTTTGCAAAAGTAACAATACTTTTTACCGCGGAAAGAGAGTATGTACTCGTCTCAATGTCACGGATAAGACATCCATCGATTTTCAAAATATCGGGCTGGTAATCGAGAAGTCTTTCAAAGTTTGAGTAGCCTGCACCAAAGTCATCGATGGCAATTTTCACACCATATGCTTTTACCTCTGCAATAAACTTTTTCACTACACTAAAGTCTTTAATACTCTCATCTTCTAAGAGTTCAAAAACAATACGGTGTGCATCCTCTTTGTAGTGTTCTAAAAGTTCTAATATTTTCTTGCGCATATTCTTCTGTTCAATGTCTAAAGCAGATAAATTAATAGAAATATCACTTTCACAATGATTTAAAATATTAAAAGAGTGCTCTAAAACAATACTTGTAATTTTTAAGTAGTAGTTACTCTTTTTAGCTGTTTCTAAAAAGAAATAGGGAGAGAGTACTTTCCCTTCGTCGTTAATTAATCTTACTAAAGACTCATACTTCACAATTTTACGTGTTGCATTGTCAATAATAGGTTGAAAATAGGAGATAATTCGAGAGCTATTAATAGCATTTTTTATCATATGCACTGTTTTCATATTCTCTTTTGCTTTTTCCTGCTCTCTTTGAGCCATATTATTTGCAAGAATAAAACTTTTTTTAATTTTAAGAAGCTTTTTAATACCTATTTTTACTGACTCTAAAATTTTACTCTTGTCATAAGCAATACTCGCAATAACCGAAATACTATACTCAATGTCATCAAAAAAGACATTTTCATCTTTTAACTCTTTTTGAAACTCTTTAAAAGTTCTAATAAACTGCTCTTTGTCAGTGAGACTATCTTGTGCATTTAAGACAAAGGCATACTCTCCATTCTCTAGCTGGTACATTTTGTCAAAGTTGTAGAGTTCTAAAAACTTCTTCTCTAAGTACTCCCCAGCCTTATTTTGAATCGTATCAATTGTCTCATTGTCATAAAACTCTTCAATATCACTAAAGTTTTCTAATTTTAAATAGATAAGAAGAGGATTAGGTGCATCTTTTAGAGCATCACTTAACTGTTTTGCAGGGTTCATAATGTCAGTAATATCATTTCTTAAAGATATATACTCAAGTACATTTCCATCGAGATCAACTATAGGCATAACGAAGCTATCTACATAGTAACTTCTTCCATCTTTTGACCTATTTCTAACTATACCACGCCAGATACTTTTTTTGTTCTGAATGGTATCCCACATCTCTTCAAAAATTTTCTTGGAATTATCAGGGTGGCGAACAATGTTATGAGATTTTCCAATTAACTCTTCTCGTGAATAGGCAGAAATTTTACAAAATGCATCATTCACATAAGTAATAATCCCTTTTTTATCTGTTTTAGAAACAATTGCACTTTGGTTTGTTGCCTCTTTATACTCCTCTAAAAGATGGAGGTTCTCTTTTGCTTCTTTCATGTATTTATACTTTTGAATAACTCTAAATATAACTATAGAGAGCTGTTCTATATCTACTGGTTTAAGCAGGTAACCATTCACACCTAACTTAATACTATCAATGAAAAAATTGTCTTCATTGTGTGCAGAGAGTATTACTAGAGGTACGGCATCATCAATTTCACGAATTTTTGCACAGAGATCCATACCATTCATTCTTGGCATATTAATGTCCGTTATAACAAGATCAATCTTATTCTCTTTGAACTTCTCTAAGCCATCTTCACCATCTACAGCAACTACAATAGAGTCGAAGAAATCTTCTAGAATCATAACTGTCATCTCTCTTGCATCTTGATTATCTTCAACATACAAAAGTTTTAAATCTTTTGAGTCTTCAATAAGAGTGTCTATATCAATCATCTTTTTCTCCTAAACTAATTGTAAATTCTGCACCATTTATACTATTTTTAACACTTAACTGCCCTTCACAATGATCTTCTATTATAAGTTTACTCATGTAAAGACCTAGTCCTGTCCCATCTTTTTTCATTTTAGTTGAGAAGTATGGTTCAAATATTTTCTCAGTAATAGACTCAGGAATACCCCCTGCATTATCTTCAACACTAAGTTTCATGCCATCAATTGTCAGATAAATTATTCCCTCTTTAACTCCCTCTTCTAAAAGAGCATCTTCTGCATTTTTTATAAGGTTTAAAAGAACCTGTTTCAGTTCGTTTTCATAAGTAACAAACTCTTGAATGTTCTTATACTTTGTGCAAAGAGTTATCTTGTTTTTCTTTAGAGAAGCTTCTACAATACTTATAACACTCTCTACAATTTTTTGAAAATCAGTAGTTGTTTTAACTTTATTCGATTTAAAAAAGTTTCTGAAATCATCTATTGTTGAACTTAAATGTAAGGAGAATTCTTTAATCCTTTCAGAGAGTTCCACTGCCGTACTCATATCTAATTTATTACGTTTAGCTTTGAGTGTTAATGAACCTGTAGCTGCTGTAATTGCACTTAAAGGTTGTCGCCATTGATGCGCTATCATACTTATCATCTCACCCATTTGAGCTAACCTTTGCTGTTTCTGCATAAAGTTCTCTTGTAATTTATTTTTTTTCTCTTCTTCTAAAATTTTTAAAAGTAATAGCTCATTCTCTGTAATATCTAAACGAATAGATATGTAACTATCGATAATTCCCTTTGTATTGTAAAGTGGCTCTATATTTGCATAGACCCAGTAAAAACCACCATCTTTCTTTCGGTTTTTCACCTTACCACTCCAAGAGTCTCCTTTTTGAATCTTACTCCAGAGCTCTTTAAAAATTGTAGGTGACATATCTGGATGTCTTACAATTTTATGAGGTTGTCCAATCAGTTCTTCTTTTGTATATCCAGATATTTTACAAAAGGCCTCACTCACATCAAGAATTTTCCCCTTAGTATCTGTTACAGAACTTATAATATATTTATCCATAACAACACGAAGTCTCTGCTCCTCTTTAGCAAGTCGTAAAAAAATAATAATCATATAAATAAAGATTAAAAGACTTACTATCGTCAAGAAAACAACCAGTACAAAAAGTCTCTGTGCTTCCTCTATTTTTTTATCTATTTTTAGAGTTGTACGGGCTTTTATATATTTTGCAATGCTATCTAATGCATCTAGTTTATCTGTCATAAGATTATACCAATACTTTGCTGATATATTTTCATGAAGAAACTCTTTTTTAATGAGTTCTTGTTCTAATATTTTCACATCCTTAAAAAGAGTAATTCTTACTATAGCATTATAATACTGGAGTATCTCCTCTGAAGCATATTCAAAAAAGAGTTGTTCATGCTGATTTTGAACTGCTATTAAGTTTGTAAAATTAATCAATATGTCTGGAGTTAATTCACCCTTTGAGAGAATAACGACCCCTTTAGCACGCTCTAATCCTAAGTTCTCCTTCAAATACAGAAGGTGACTATAGGCTAAAATATTTTCTGTAATGTTGGGTATATGAGAACTCTTTGCAATATAGACAATAATACTAAGAAGAGACCTATTCATAATTAAGTATCTTTTAATCACATCATTATAGGTCAAATGATGATTATCGATATTTTTTCTTATAAGCTGTAGATTTTTTAAAAAAAGCAACTCTTTTTCTACTTTTTCTTTAAAGGATTTACATTTCACTCTTGTTAAAAAATCAAAAAGTCTCTCTATATTTTTGTCGCTTTTTTTTCTTTGAAGGAGAAGTTCTTGTGTAAATGTGTCATCAATATTTGTTAAAAAACCAGTGGAGAGGCCTCTCTCTTTTTGGAGAGAGTGTAAGGTGTCTGAAATAATATTACCAAAAAGAATTTTTTCATTTAATGCTCCTAAGGAGACTATTTTTGTGTAACTAAAGACAATAATCATACTTCCTAAAAAAAGTAAAATTACAATGAGACTAAACGTAGGAATTAAAAGTTTCGTTTTTACAGAGAGATCTTTAAACATATTTTACACCAAATATTATATTTTATAAGCTAATTATAAAATATGAATCTATGAGAAACTACATTAAATCTGTTTTTTCTGTAGTTTTATGGTAAAAACAGCACCCTCTTCTGCATTATGAAACTCTAACTTTCCTCCACAATGTTCCTCTACGATGGTCTTTGACATATAGAGGCCAAGTCCAGTTCCATCTTTTTTTATTTTTGTAGAGAAGTATGGTTCAAATATTTTATCGGCATAAGAAGCATCAATTCCGCCAGCATTATCTGCTACACTTAAGCTCATACCCTCTATAGTCAATGTTATAGTTGGGTTTTGTACTCGCTTCTCTAAGAGGACATCTTCAGCATTTTTTAAAAGGTTTAATAGTACCTGCTTCAACTCATTTTTAAAGCTTACAAAGTTACACCTCTCCTTTACATCTACAACAAGCTGAATATTTTTACTCTCTAAAGAGGAGTCTATAATACTCTGCGTTTCTCGAACAATCTCTTCAAAGGAGCTCTCTTCTGGTAACTTGTTTTCTTTAAAAAAATTACGAAAATCATCTATGGTATCACTCAAATGTTGCGAAAATCCTGTAATTTTTTCTGAAAGTTTTAAAATTTTTTCACTTTCAAGTTTATTGCTCTTTGCTCGTAATGATATGTAGCCACTAGCAGCAGAAATAGCTGTCAAGGGTTGGCGCCATTGATGAGCTATCATACTCATCATCTCTCCCATTTGTGCTAAACGACTCTGATGAAACATCACCTTATCTTTATCTCTATTTTTTCCCACTTCTACAGCTACCTGCTGCTTTAAAAGTTCTTGAAAACGATCTTTTTGCATCTCAAGCTCTTTCTTCTTAGTTATATCTCTATAGACTCCGTGAAGGATCTCTTCATCATCTATAAGCACCTTTTTAAGCACAAAATCCACCCAAAATATCTCTCCACTTCTCTTTTGAAATTGCCACTCAAAAGTTGCAATATCATCCTCCATAGCAGTATCAAGAAACTCTAGCATTTTTCGCATAGAAGAGCTTCCGTCTGCTTGGTACTTCGGCATAAACTGAGAAACATGAGTAAGAAGAAATTCCTCCTTAGAGTGGAACTCAAACATTCTTAACACTGTACTGTTACAGTCAATAAATCTTCTATTCTTAATAAGAACTATACCATCAGAAGAGGTCTCATAAATAGTCTCAAATGTCTTTTTTATACCATTAAGATTTTTAATTAGTAGTGCTTGTTTATGTCCCGCTTTGATGATAATGACACTAAAAAGTGTCAAAATAGAGGCTAAAATGTAAAACATCTCTTCCCCCTGAGAGAGAACAGCACTAATAAGTGAAACCATACTTATTAAAATAAAAATCACATACACTTCAAAAATAGCAATCAGTGTCGAAATCGCACCTGCACTTATAGTTACAATCACAACAGCAATAAGAAAAATTCTTGTAGGTTCTATTGCATTAAACATACTTACCCAAATTAAATATGTATAGAGCAAGGGAGAGAAGAACACCATAGCAAGTAAAAATTGAAAGTACATTTTATATTTACTATTGTTTTGCTTTAAGAGAGTTTTCGTCTTTTGAATAAGAGAAACACGGACAAAGAAAACAATTATATGAATGAGTAACCATGAAAAAAGTTCAGGAGTAGCAATAACATTTTGTGTTAAATAGGCGAGAAGTATAGGAGCTAGTAAATTAGCAGCAATCGCTGCTAAAAGAGAATTTTCCAGTATTATCTGTACATTCTCTACTTTATAGTTGGTATTGAGGACTTTTTCAAACATTCATATCACCATTTTTCATATTCTGTATTATATAATAAAAATCTAAGTAGCTTTACACTAAAATCTGTAAAATATGTAATTTAGGGACAATATGAAGACAATGAACATCCTTCTTGTTGAAGATGACGAGTTTGCAGCAGAAATAATCACCGATTATTTAGAAGAAGTAGGCTTTGGTGTCACTACTGTTTTTACAGCAACAGATGGTGTAGCACGTCTTAACAATGAAAAATATGACCTTCTTATTTTAGACATAAATCTCCCTGACTTTGACGGTTATGAAGTTTTAAAAAACTTAAGAAACCGCATCTCTATACCCATTATTATGACAAGTGCCTTTAGTGACACAAAGTCAAAACTTCTCGCGTTTAAATATGGTGCTGGTGACTACATGGTAAAACCTCTAGACTTAGAGGAGTTAGAAGCAAGAATTTGGCTCCAACTTGGGAAAAATAGTGAAATTAGTACAAACAAAAAAGAGCAATTACTCCAACTTAAAGATGGTAAATTCTATTTTCAAGGAATTCCTGTAGAGCTAACTACCATAGAGTATGACATATTAAATATACTTTTTAAACACAAAAATCAAACTATACGAAGGGAAGACTTAGTGCAATCCCTCTCTTCTATAAGCTCAAACCGCTCTTTAGACAACCATATAAAAAACATTCGTAAAAAACTCAACGACAATGGCAATAAAGCCACACTACTTAAGACTGAGTATGGTGTTGGGTACAGACTAGTTTTGTAACTCTAACAAAACTGTATCTCGCTGTGTAGACTCAAACTTTTTACATCCACTCTCAAAAGCACCGGACTCTCCAACAACTATACATCTATGTTTTGCACGTGTTATTGCAGTGTAAATAAGCTTTGTATTATGCATTATGAAGTGTGTAAAACTCATAGGCATAACAACAATGTCATACTCCATTCCTTGTACTTTATGAATAGTAAGCGCATAAGAGAGCATAAGATGGCTTTTGAGCTCTTCAAACTCATACACAACGACGACATCTTCATTGGGGTAGAAGACAAAGAGCTGCTCCTCCTCTTCATCTATTTTAAAAAGAAGTCCACTCATACCATTAAAAATACGTCTCTGGTTAGAGTCTTCTCCCATCTTAAAACCATCTCCACTCCAGCTTGTCATATTCTCATTTTTCGTATGTACAACCTTGTCCATAAGACGAAACTCTAAGCCTGAGCGCTTCACACACTTACTAGGGTTTGGGTTAAAGTACTCTTGAAGAACTTTATTTAAGTTTGTACTTCCAAGTAGACCACCCTTCATAGGAGTAATGACTTGAAAATAGTTTAAGTACTCTTTTATCTGCTTATTTTTCAGACGGTAGCGTGCTTTTTCAATGGAATCTACAACACGGTGAACAATCTCTGCAATAATATTTTGAGAGTTCTCATCTCGTAAACTCTTTAAAGCATCTGTCCCCAACTGCTGTTTTTGTGCATAGTAGTTCGCTATGCTGACATCTACAAATTCAAAGTCATCATACTTTTCCCTATAACGAGGAACCTCACCCTTTCTAATCTCATTTGCAATGAGGGTAATTGCCTGCTCTTCACTCTGTCTATAAATTTGTGTCAATTTCACTATTGGTACAAAGTTTAAACGCAGAACATCACTCAAAACATTCCCCGCACCAATAGGAGGAAGCTGTGCATCATCTCCAACAATAATAATAATTGCCTTACGAGAGACTTTACTAATAAGCTTTGCAAAGAGTGTCGAGTTTATCATAGAGGCTTCATCTATGAGTACTACAGAGTAGGGAAATTTGTCTGCACTTTCATGTTTTAAAAGAAGAGACTGAATAGTTGCAGACTCATAACCAGTTGTATCACTAATGCGCTGAGAGGCAATCCCACTTAAGGCACAGGTCATAATCTCTTTTTTATCGAAACGGGTGTTGATAAGTTCTAAAATAGTCTTACTCGTTGTACTTTTTCCTGTACCTGCATACCCAACTAAGAAAAGGAGCATAGCACCTTCATTAATCTTTACAACAGCCTCTTTTTGTTGGGAACCTAGTTTTAAAGAGGAGTCTTCTAAAAAACTCTCTATATTTTTTACAAATCCTCCACTACTCAGTTTAGCCCGCGTTTGAAACTCATCGTAAAGATACTTCTCAGCATCATACAAACGCGAAGGAGAGACTCTGTCGTTTTTCATAATGACAATACTCCCCTCGCCTACTCTCTCCACAAGAGCAGCCTCATAAAGGCCTCGTTTATCAGAAAAGCAGAGAAGCTCATCTAAGCCATGAAAGAGAACCTCTTTTGCTATACAGGAGTTTCCCTGTGCTTCACAGTAATTGAGAAGAACATAGTCCATAGCAGAACTAATACGACCCTCATCTTCTGGAGGTATACCCATTTTAAGGGCTAACTCATCCGCACGTTTAAACCCGATGGAGTTTATGTTTGTAAGAATGTAGGGGTTGTTTTTAATTTTTGTGCAGGGTTCATCAACATCTTTCATAGCAGTTGCAATTGTAGTTAGGAGTGCAGGAGAGACATCGTAGGGAGAGAGAAACTCACCAAGACGACGCATGGAGCGGAACTGCTTCCATGAGGCTTGGATTTTTTTAAGACGTTTCTCTTTAATGCCTTTAAACTCTAAAAGTCGCTCTATATCATTGTCGAGTATATCGACTAAACCCTCCTGTCCAAACTTCTCTATGAGTTCAGCAGAGAGTTTTTTCGTAAAGCCTTTGACTATTTTATTTAAAAAGAAAAAGAGTTCATTTTGGTTGACCTTAAGGGTTTCAAACTTAAAAGTTTTTCCATACTTCTTATGCTCATCCCAGAAACCTTCAAGTGTTATAGCCGAGCCTTTAATACTCTCTATGTCACTCTCATAGTAAGTACCACTAATCTTCTCACCACTCTTTAAAACGGCTATAAAAAATCCTTCATCTTCAAAAAGGATTCTGTCAATCTGACCAATTAGTGTAGTACTCACACATCTCCCTCGCGTTTATTTCTCTTTATCTAGAGAAGTATATTAACTCATTTTGCTTCTTGTCATAGTTTATATGACATATTGCAATATTTACTGCTCTTTGGCTTGTGTTACTATGGCAAAAGAGAGTTCATTGATCTCTGTATGCTTTGTAATAAACTTGTTCAAATCTTCTAAAGAGAGTTTCTGAATTTTTTCTAACTCAGTAGCTGAGTGTCCCAAAGGAAAACCCTTGTAGTACTCCATAAATGTACGATTTAAACGCTGACTCATCGTCTCAACACGAAGTGGTTCACTTCCAAGTAAGAACTTTTTCGTCTGCTCTAACTCCTCTTGTGTCACACCCTTTTTCACAAACTTCGCTATAACATCTTTCACTGTTTTTTGCGCCTCGTCTAAAGAGTCAAGTTTTGTCTGAAGGTATCCAGTAAGGTAAGAGCTAGACTTACTCACATGTACCCTTGCATAAGCAGAGTAAGCAAGACCGCGTTTGACACGAATTTCTTCCATCAAACGACTTCCAAACCCACCCGTACCGAGAATGAATGTTGCCACTCTTGCTTTGTAGTACTCTTCATCATTCACAGCCATATAGTAGGGTGAACCAAAGTAGATATATGCCTGTTCTGTCTGTTTGTAAAGTACAGATTCACTTGGTGTTTTTACAACGTCGTAGTGTGCAACAGCGCTAACCTTACCCTTTGGTAGTAATTTTATGAGTTTTTTAATCTTTTTCTTTGCCACTTTAAGGTCAATATCACCCCCTAAAACAACAATTAAATTAGACTGTGTTAAATGCGACTCTAAGAAACTTTTTACATCATTAAGTTCTATAGACTCAACACTTTGAAGTGTTCCAGATGAGGGTTGTCCTAAAGGAGTTCCCTTAAATAAAATTGCTTTGAGTTCATTGGATGCTACATAATCAAAGTCATTCTCTTTTCGACTCAGTGCCCCGAGTGTCATTGTTTTTATCTTTGAAACAGCCTCTTTTGTATAGTTAGGGTCTTTAAGGAGCATTCCATACTTCTCTAAAGCAGTGTTAAACTCCTCTTTAAGAGAACCTACTTCCATCACAAATGTCTCTGTCCCCGTAGAAGAGGAGATGTGAATAGCACGAGACTCAAGTGACTCTGCAAACGCAGAGGAACCTAACTCTTTTGTACCCTCATTCATCAGTTTTGCAGAAAATTTCGCAAGACCAGC
>Ga0256843_1000764_pt1 | contig 26734 bp, 27 predicted proteins | sample AlvinellametaG_FD_191572 | JGI IMG/M metagenome (GOLD analysis project Ga0256843, IMG submission 191572) | Pompeii worm associated microbial communities from hydrothermal vent at the East Pacific Rise, Pacific Ocean - Alvinella | ecosystem: Host-associated > Annelida > Integument > Unclassified ... | reverse complement strand
CGGGCGCTTTAATTGAAGTATGTTCTATTTGTTTCTTTTCAATATTAAAACCGGATTCTTTTAATTTTTCAGCTATCTCTTTGTTTGTAACGGCGCCGATTAGCTGTCCGTTTGCTCCCAGCCTGTGTTTAATTACAAGTTTTTTAGACTCAAGAGCTTCTTTGATTTTGTTTATTTCTTCAATTTCGGCTTTTATTCTCGCTTCCTCCGCCGCTTTTTTAGCTTCGAACTCCTTTACAGCTTCAGGCGTAGCAAGAACCGCAACTTTTCTTGGAAGAAGAAAATTTCTTGCATACCCGTCTTTTACTTCTTTTATATCACCCGCTTTTCCCAAACCTTTAACGTCTTTCAATAAAATTACTTTCATTTTCATCCTTTAATTTATGTTTAATTTTTGTCTTATTTTTATTGAATTTTACTTAAATTTAGTTAAAATTGCAAAATAGGGAAAGGGGTTTGTTAATGAAAGCAATCGACCAAGAAGTAAAATTTGAAGATGTGGGGGTTTTAAATCGTCCCGTAATTTCAAAAACCGATTTGAAAGGCAATATAATTTTTGTCAATTCAGCTTTTTGCAAACTGTCGGGATACACCAAAGAGGAACTAATCGGCAAATCCCACAACATAATCAGACATTCCGACATGCCAAAGATAATTTTTAAAGAATTATGGGATACGATAGAAAAAAACCAAAATTACAGAGGAATTATCAAAAACCTTAGAAAAGACGGCAAATATTATTGGGTAGAAGTGTTTATAGAACCAATCTATGACGATAACGGGAAAAAAGTAGGTTATATAAGCGTAAACAAACCGGTGTCAACTGAAGACAAAAAAAAATATTCCGATATTTATAAACAACTTAAACACAAGGAAACAACATGATTTTGGTGATTAGAAACGGTAAAATCATCGGTATAGACAAAACTCTTTTAAAAATACTGGATGTAGATCTTCAAAAAATTTCTTCGGTCATCAACAAAATCGAACTCGAAATAGCTGCATTAAAAAACAAACACATAAATTTAAACAACAAAACCCTTAAAGTAGTAAAAAAAGAGATGATTTCAATAGAGGATATAGAAATTTTTGACGTCTTCCCTGTAGATGAAAACCATACCTCCAGAATAAACGATGAAAAAACGCTTCAGAAATCCTTGGAATTGGAAACAGTTCAGCCGCTTGAAATCAATCAACCCGAAATTGCCCCGATTGAACAAGTGAATACTTTAAAAACCGAAGAGCCAAAAATTGTACTTGAAGACATCATTGACAACTACGAACAAAAAGAGAACTTAACCCCTGAAATAAACGAACTTGCGGAAATTCAAAAAGAAACATGGCCAAAAATAGACTTCGAAACCGCCGAACCCGCCCCTGTGAAAGAACCTTCTTTAGAAATTTCAGCAGAATCGAAACTAGAATCTCAAAACAATGAGCAACTAAACGAGTTTGATATTGCGCATACCAATTACAGTGAAACTTCACAAGAAGAAAAAATACCTCATGTGGAAAAAACACCTTTAGAAATATCAATCTCTTTCGAAGACGAAATGTCAGAGGTTGAAAAGATCCTTGAACTCTCCGACCATGAGGCAAAAGAACTCATTAAAAACGATTTAAACCAGGCAAAAGATGAACTGGGTATCAATGATGAAATGGCAAATGAATTTTTACGAGAGCTTTACAAACAGATCGAAAACGAAAGAAGCACTTTCCTAAAAGCACTTAAAAACGGAGACTACGACGCAATTCACAAAACCGCTCACAAATTAAAAGGTGCGGCTCTTAATCTTCGATTATCAAAACTTGCCTATATTTTAAAAATCATTGACGAAAAATCCAAACAGGGAGTTTCTATAGAAACGCTTAAAAACCTTATAAACAAATTTTATGAATTTTTCAGCAAGATCAGCGAAATTAAAACATTTACAACATCAAAAAGCAGTATACCTAAAGAAATTCAACAATTAATTAAACAAACTCTTAAAGAATACCTTGAAACTCAAAACGAAAAAAAATTTAAAAAAGACAAAAAGTATATTGAAAAACTACTTAATAAAAAGATTGATTCAATTGAAGACCTTAAAATCATTTTAAAAGGTACCGAATGAAAAAATTCATTTTTTTTATAATTTCAGTAATGTCGTTATTCGCTTTAGACATGACATATACAAAAGCATTCAAAGAATATCAAACAGGTCAGAAACTTGAAAAAAGCAACCCTGCCAAAGCGCAGTTACATTTTCAAAAAGCTTTTTTTCTATTACAATCTTTAAAAAATCAGCGCTCTTCGCAGGTACAGTATCTCTTGGGAGAAATGTACGCACACGGGCTAGGAGTCGAACAAAACTACACTCTTTCCGAAAAACATTTTCTTGAAGCAATAAAATTGGGAAACAAAAGAGCCCATTGCTGTCTTGCCAAGGTTTACATGGAAGAAGGAAAACAAAACCTTGCAAAAGAACAGTTAAAATACGCTCTTTCACATCCCACAATATCGAATTACTGTAACAATATAGACAAAACAATATTTAAGGAGAAAAAATGAAAGGCTCTTTAATTAGACTGATCAACCTAGCCGTATTCTTACCGACAATTGTTTTAATGTCGATAAGCGGATATTTTCTTTATCAAAACTTTATGAAATACCGTAACGTCCAGGAAAGTGTAAAGTATCTTCACTTGGCCGAAAAATTAGAAAATATGATCGTATATTTAGGACAAGAAAGAGGGGTAAGTTCAATCTATTCCGTTTCAAAAGGAAAGTATCCTAATTCCAAAGCGCTTATAAAACAAAAAAGAGCCCTTTTTTCCAAATCAATTGAAGAAATGAAAATTTTTATAAACCAAAATCCCGATTTTTATAACATTGTCCAACCTATATTAAACATGACAAACAGACTTCCTGTTGTCCGCAAAAAAATAGATTCATTTAAAGAAAATTACATTCATAAATACTTTTTCCCGTATTACACAGTACTTGAACAACAGATCCTGAACACACAAGCCAAAATTTTTCAGCATTTCCCTGAAGAAATCAAAAAAACTTACGAACTTAAATTTCCTTTTGAAAAAATAATTTCATATTCGGGAATCGTCAGGGGAGTAGGGTCTTATTACATTACCGCTGACATTCCCATGAGTGAAGACATATACAAAAAAGTGTTTTTAAATTATTTTCACGCCACTAACATTCTCCCGATAAACATTTTGCCAAACCAATATAAAACACAATATTTTTCTAAAGAGTTTCAAAAAACCGAAAAAGACATTGAAACGGTAATTTTTTATCTTCAACAAGCCAACAATGAATATTACCTGACTGACAAATTTAACGGTTATCCGATTGATTCCCTGGATTATTTCAACCTTTTCACAAAAAGAATCAGCTATTTTCAAAAAACTATTTCAAACCTTAACAATGAAATCAACAATGAACTAACATTAATTACGGCAAGGGCTACGAAAAACCTAATCATCAACCTGATAATTTTCGGACTGGGCATACTGATTTTTATAATCGGGCTTTATATTCAAAGACTGATAAAATCCCATATTAATTATTTGTCGGAACTATTAACATCTCTTGCACCAATCACAGGTGAAACCACAACGATAGACGTAAGTTCTGCTGAAGGTTTAAATAAAGCAATCAAAACCGTTGACAAAGCCATTCATATTACACAGGAATCCATTAAAAAATCTGAAGAAGCGACAAAAGCCAAATCGCTATTCCTTGCAAACATGTCACACGAAATAAGAACACCTCTTAACGGTATCTTAGGATTCTTAGAAGTTCTAAAAACCACCGATTTAACGCCTGAACAGGAAGATTACGTAAATACAATCTCTCAAAGTGCGAAAAACCTTCTTCAAATCGTTAACAACATCCTTGACGTTTCAAAAATCGAAAGCAACAAAGTAACCCTCGAAGAAATCGACTTTAAAGCCGTTGACGAATTTGAAAACACCCTTGAACTTTTCATGAATTCGTGCGCACAAAAAAGAATCCAATACGTTGCCGACATTTCTCCAAACATTCCTACCGTCCTCAAAGGCGACGTGTTAAAAATCAAAGAGATTCTCACAAACCTTATTACAAATGCAATTAAATTCACCCACCCCGAAGGGCTTATAAGCGTTAAAATCAAACTTCAAGACGTTAAAGACGACAAAGCAAAAATCTACTTTGAAGTAAAAGACAGCGGTATAGGTATGAGTGAAGAGCAAAAAGAAAAAATATTCGAAGCGTTCACTCAGGCAAACGAATCTATTACTAGAAAATACGGTGGTACGGGTCTTGGGCTTACTATCGTAAAAAGCTACCTTGAAATGATGGGAAGCGAAATACACGTTGAGAGTGAAATCAACAAAGGTAGTAAGTTCTATTTCACAATCGAATTTCCAATCGTCGACCCTAACCCAAGATACAAAAGAAATCTGTTTAAAAACATTACCCTTGCCATACTTAACACATACAAAGACACTTTAAGAAAAGACTATTCTATTGAGTACATCAACTATTTCGGTGCAGCCAAAATTGGTTTTAATACTGCGCATGAACTCCAGAAAATCAGAGAAAGCGAAAAAATTAACGCAATCGTCATATTTGTGGAAGAATCTAACCCAGACGAAATAGAAAAGTTAAAAGAGCTTGATTTACCAATTGTTACGATTTCTTCATTTGCGCAAAAAGATTACATTGATAAAATCAACCCTTCAATTTCGGTATTTGATCCTAACGTTCCTGAAAAAACCTATAACTATTTAAGAACAATCAAAGAAGAAAGGGCAATCGTAACTTCAAAAGTCAAAGAAAAAGTCGTTTCAGAAAAACCGATATACACATTAAAAGCTTTAATTGCCGAAGACAATCAAATCAACTCAAAACTTCTGCAAACAACACTTAAATCTTTCGGAATCGAATCTGATATCGCAAACAACGGACTAGAAGCGTTTAATAAATACACCATGAACCCTGAGAAATATGACGTAATTTTCATGGACGTACAAATGCCTACTATGGACGGAATTGAAGCAACTCAGGAAATTCTTGAATTTGAAAAAGAAGAAGGCATACCTCATACGCCTATTATAGCGGTTACGGCAAACGTATTAAAAGGAGACAGGGAAAGATTCCTCGGTGCCGGAATGGATGACTATATTTCAAAACCTATCGAGAAAAAAGAGCTTCAAAGAGTGCTTGAAATGATACAAAGACACAAATATACCCAAGATTTTGAAGAAGAAACCGCTCAGGTGCAAACGGACATAAATGAAGAACCGAAAATAATAAAAGCTGACGAAAACTTTCCAAAACATGCATCAAATAAAATACTAATCGCAACCGAAAGTTCGTTTTTACAGCAATACTTTAAAAATGTTTTGGATTTTGATTTTGAAATTGCCGCAAACATTAATGAATTAACTAAAAAAATTGAAAAAGGCGACATAAATGCGCTTCTTATTGAAGAAGAATTCGGTGATTTGGACATTAAAAACCTCATAAAAGTAATTAAAGCCGAAATTCCAGGAGTAAAAGTGTTTATAATCGGTGACAAGGAATATCCGGGTGCAGATGGTATAATTTCAGACCTAAACCCTAATTCTATAAAAGAAATTTTAAAAAGGTTAAATAATGCAGAATAAAAAAATTTTAATAGTTGACGACGACGCAATAAATCGCAAACTATTAAGCGTAACCCTCAAAAAAACGGGATACGAAGTGATTGAAGCGGAAAACGGGGTGGACGCTTTGTCAAAACTATCTCCGGATATTTCTTTAATTTTACTTGATTTAAAAATGCCCGTAATGGACGGAATAGAATTCATGAATCAACTTAGGGAAAAAAGACAGGAATTTTTAAACATTCCGATTCTGGTGTTAACTACGGACGACTCCCAAAAAGAACAGGCAAAACTTGCGGGAGCAAGGGAAGTTATTATAAAACCTATAAGCCCGATCGAACTACCCGATAAAATATCTTCTTATCTGTAAACTTTCAGCTCGTTATACAAACTGTCCCTCTCTACGGGGACGAATCCCGCATCTTTTATCTCAAAAATAAGCTCTTCCATATCAAGACCGTTTTTTGACATGGCACCCGCTGAAGACTGGATAGATTCTTTTTCTATCGTACCGTCAATATCATCGGCGCCGTATTCCTGTGCAACTAGTGCGAGATTCAGGGTAAAAGTCGGCCAGTATGCTTTAATATGGGGAATGTTATCTAAAATTATACGGCTCACCGCCACCGTTTTTAATATCTCAACCCCGCTTAAAAACTCTTTTACGTTTAGGTAGTTGTTTTTTCTTTGATACACAAGGGGAATAAACGCGTTAAACCCTCCGGTTTTCTCCTGAAGTCTTTTTAGTCTTAGCATATGGTCGATTCTGTGGGCTCTGTTTTCGATATGTCCAAAAAGCATGGTCGCGTTGCTTTTTCTGCCTCGCTTGTGCCAAAGTTCGTGAATTTTAAGCCAGTTTTCGCTTGAAACCTTTCCTTTGCAGATTCTGTTTCTTACCTCTTCGTCAAAAATCTCAGCACCGCCTCCTGGCATTGAATCAACCCCGGCTTCAATCATATCGTCAAGCACTTCTTCGTAACTTTTTCCGCTAAGTTCGCTAAAAAAGTTAATCTCGGCAGCGGTAAACGCTTTTACGTGAATGTCCGGCAACGCCTTTTTTATTTCCTTTACGATATTCATATAATACTCATACCCTACTTCAGGGTTATGGGCGGAGACTACGTGCACCTCCTTCGCCCCTTTTTCGTGCGCTTTTTTCGCAATTTCGACGCACTCTTCGATACTGAGCGTATATGGGTTTGGATTTTTTCTGTGGGCGGAAAACGCGCAGAACTTGCAGACGTCTTTGCATATGTTTGATGGGTTTATGTGTCTGTTTATGTTAAAAAAGGTCTTTCTTCCGTGTAGTTTTTCCCTTATTTCGTAAGCCTCTTTTCCCAAAGTAAAAAGGTCTCTTTCGTATAGTTTAAGCCCTTCGTTTACAGAATTTATCTCCATAACTGTCCTTTAAAAATTATGTGATAAAATACCACAAAAGGAGGAAAAATGCAACTAAACGAACTGATATACACCTGCAACGACGATTTAAAAATCGCCAAAACTATAAAACAGGAGATTAAAAACTACCTTGAGCAGATTCAAATAGAAGGCGGCAAGGACTTTTTCGTAAAACACACCAAAAAAATGGATTATTTTCTGACAATTATCTATAAATACATACTCAAAAAAAATTTCGAAGAGTTCAGGCCTCCGATGAACAACATCCCGATTTCCCTAGTGGCGCTCGGAAGTTACGGCAGGGAACAGCTATCGATATATTCGGACATCGACATAATGATAGTCTATAAAGACCTTCCGGGCTACAACATAAAAAACATTATCGAAAACTTCATAACGATGCTTTGGGACCTTGGGCTTAGAATCGGTCACAGGGTTCACGAGCTAAACGACCTCTTTCCCGCAAGCAACGAAGACATTACCATCAAAACCGCCATGCTTGAGAGCAGATTCATAACCGGCAGCAAATATCTCTGGTACGAAACCGAAAACGTTTTAAACAAAATCAGAAACCACAACAAAAAAGAGTACATCCTCGCAAAATACGAAGAGATGAAAGCCCGCCACAGAAAATACCCTATTTCGATGGAACCCAACATAAAAGACGGTTTTGGAGGGATCAGGGATTCAAACACCCTGCTTTGGATAAACAAAGTGATTTTCAATTACCCCAACAACTCCTATTTGGTTCCTAAATTCGCAAGCGAAGAGAGTTTTAAAAAATACAGAAGCGCGCTTGAATTTCTTTTTAAGGTGCGCGTATACCTTCACCTGACAGCCAAGAAAAAAACCGACACGGTAAGGCTTCAGTACCAAAGGGAAATAGCGCTTAAAATGGGCTACGAGGACAGCAGCAGACTCTCAGCCGAGAGAAAATTCATAAAAGATTTGCTAAAAGCGCTTTGGAGTGTTAACACCTTTTGCGAAATAATGATAAAAAAACTGATAAAACCGTATCTTTATTCACATTCGTTCGGCGAAACCAAAAAATTAAGAAAAGACAAATACCTCTACCTCTGCGACGATACCCTATATTCAACATTTAAGACAAAAGACGATTTCAAAACATACCTCAACAAAATCGTCTCCATTGAAGATAAATTCACAAGGTGCGACATATCAGTAGTTGAGAATTTCAAAACCAAAAAAAACAACGCAAGAAAAAGCGACATAAAAAAACTCTTTTACACCCAAAACGCATACCCTATCTTTTTTGCGCTCTATAGGGCCGATAAACTGGAAGAGCTTATTCCTCCGTTTGAAAAGATAAAATACTTAGCCCAGTTTGACGGGTATCATCAATACCCGGTGGATATTCACTCCCTATATACCGTAAAAGAGCTTGAAAGCATCGAAGAGTTTAAAAATTTAAGTCAAAAACAGCAGGGGCTTTTGAGATTTGCGGCGTTTTTCCACGACCTTGGCAAAGGAAGGATTGAAGACCACTCAATCGTAGGGGCAAAAATCGCAAAAGAGTTCGCACAAGAGATTAACTTTCCAAACGAAGAGATTATCGCAAAGCTAGTTCGATACCACACTCTCATGTCAAACGTGGCTCAAAGGGAGGACATTTTTAACGACAAAGTAATACTCTCCTTTGCTTCAATAGTAGAAAACAAAGAGTTTTTGGATTATCTGTACATTTTGACGATTGCCGACATTAAAGCCGTAGGAAAAGGGGTGTTTAACGACTTTAAGGCAAACCTCCTAAAAACCCTTTACGAAAACACTTTAAAAGCCTTACAAAACAAAGAGCTTATCACCGAAACGAACATAAGAAAAAGGAAAGAAAAAATCCTCTCAAACAAAGAAGAGTTCAAATCACTGCCTCTTAAAATCAAAAAAGCGGCTCTTAACTCCCCATCAACCCAGTTTTTCCTCCAAAACTCGACAAATACGATCGTAGAAATTCTAAAATGGCTAATAGATTTAAAAGACTACAAAGTAAGGTTTGAAAACGACAAACACCTCGTAATACATCTCATAAAACACGACTCTTTAAATTTCGCAATCGGCTGGTTTTTGGAAAAACTACAAAAACTAAACCTCCACCACCTCTCAATTTACAAAATAGGAGAATACAAATATTTCCGCATAGAATTTGCCGACAAGGTGGACGAATTTGACCTGCCATTAATAGAAGGGTACATTAAAAAAGCATTTGAACCCCAAAAAATCAAATACAAAATAAAATTCAAAAAAGAAGAGTTCGAAATCGACTGCAACCACTCTCAAAACTACGCTTTAGTAAAATTAAAAACCGCCGATAGAAAAGGTATAATATCATCCGTTATGGACACCTTTGACAGATTCGGCATAAGCGTAGAAGACGTAAAAATCTCAACCCAGAAAAACATCGCAAGGGATCTATTCATAATCCCAAAAGAGAGCGGTTTTTGCGCCAAAGCCGAAGAGATTTTAAAGGAGCTTTGTGAGTGAAAAAAAAGATTTTAATAATCATCGCGGTTATTATGATCATATCAACCGTAATCAGAACCTTTATCGTAGGAGCGTCTTTTCTTAATTACTCAAATTCACTTATAAAAAACCAGACGCTCCTTATTGCCGACCTTTTTAACGAAGTTCAAAAAAAAGAGAAGTTTTTGGAAATCATTAAACGCTCCCATCCGGTAAAAGAGATAGAAATAATAAACGGCCAAAAAGACGAAATAGACTACTCCTTCTCAAACAAAACGATAATCTCTTATATCCCCGTTGGATTTAACAAATCGCTGAAAATCGTCTTTTCGGCCGACCAGTACTTTGACAAACTCATAAGCGCCCTTATTCAGCTTATATTAATAGCCCTGATATCTCTTATAATCATAATCGCCCTGGTCAACCACTTCTTAAAACCGTATCTTGAGATTCTTGAAAAAATAAACGAATCCACAAAAAGAATCCTAAAAGGAAAATTTGAAAACAAAATCGCCCTGACCCTTAAAGGTGAAGCCAAAGAGTTTATAGATTCGTACAACTATTTCCTCCAAAAACTCAAAGAAAGCTTCGGGGTAATCGAGGAAAAATACACGACCCTCATCGAGAAGGAAAAATCAAACGACCCACTAAACGACGCAAAAGAGACCATCGAACAGCTCGCAAACATATTCAAATTCAAAAGACTAGTAGAAGACGACGAATCGTACGAAATTATTTTAAAAAGACTGATAGAAGTAATAAAAGAATTCGGAATCCGTAATTTTGCCCTAATAGGAATCGAAACCAGAAAAAACAAAGCAAACGTTATCTACTCTACCGACGAAGTCTGCTGCGACATAGTCAACGAATACAAAAACTGCAGGGCTTTTAGGCTGAATAAGACGATAAACTCCCTACAGGTAAAAAACGAATGCCTCCATCACCACTGCGACCTTGAATACATATGCCTTCCGTTTAGTTCGAGCGGAAATTTCAGGGGTATTTTAAAAATTATGTTTAACGAAAACGAAAAAGCACATATTCAAAACGTCCTCCCTTACATTAAGGCTTATCTAAACGAAGTCTCCTCAATTATCGAATCCAAATACACCCTAGAAGTGCTTCAGATTCAAAACATAAGAGACCCTCTAACGGGGCTTTACAACAGAAGATACCTTGAAAACGTACTGCCGACAATTATCGAAGGCGCAAAAAGAAAAGATGAAAAAATAGGATTTTTAATGCTTGACATGGACCACTTCAAAGACGTAAACGACACTTACGGCCACGACGCGGGAGACAGGGTGCTTGAAGAACTGGCCGAAATCATCACCAAAAAAATCAGAAAAAGCGACATTGCGGTCAGAATGGGCGGAGAAGAGTTTTTGGTGATATTGACGAATCTCAAAAACCATTCGGATATCGTAAAAGTAGCCGAGAAAATAAGAAAAGCGGTAAAAGACCACAGCTTTAAACTAAGCGACACGCTTGAAATTCACAAAACGATAAGCATAGGTGCCGCAATCTTCCCTGATAACTGTTCAAACGCTCTAAGCTGCATAAAAGCGGCCGATAAAGCCCTGTATGACGCAAAAAACAGCGGCAGGGACAAAGTGGTTGTTTATGAAGATTGATTTTTCTTTTTTTTGCATTTGTTTTTTTTAGGAGCCGCGAATTCTATTAAATCTTCTGCCGTAACTATATCTTCCGGCAGGTTTTTTAGCGCCTTTAAAAACACCCTCGCGGTCGTCCTCGCATCCCCTAACGCCCTGTGGTCGACTTCGTTTGGAAGATTTAGCTCTTCTTTTAAATACTTAAGCCCGTATCTGCTCGCGTCAATCGTTTTTTCCGCAAGCGTAATGGTGCACAGGTGACGGTTTAGAAGAGTGCCTAAATTCTCCTTTTCAAACTGTTTTGCAAGAAAATTAAAATCAAAATCGGCGGCATGGGCCACAAAAACCGAATCGCCCAAAAAAAGCCTGAATTTTTTAAGTATCTCTTTTTGAGAGGCTTCGTTTTTTAACATCTCTTCGTTTATTCCCGTAACTTTCGTGACATACTTGGGAATGTCTTTGGCCTTTATCAAAAATGAAAACTCATCCACGGGTTTTAAGTTTTTAATCTTAACCGCCCCTATTTCAATCGCCTGGCCTTCGTTTGGTTTTGAGTTGTTAACTTCCAAATCGACAATAGTGTATTCCGCTTCGTCGTACGGGATTAAAGCGGTTTTGAGATATATTTTGTCGTTTACCGTGGTAAGAGGCAGCCCCTGAAACTTCAAAAGGTCGTAAATCGCGTCAAAGTCAAAACCTTCATAGAGGTTTTTTGTCAGGTTGTAAAACTCATCCTTGCTTATTCCAACTTTCAGTTTCTAAATTAACTTCTCCAACATCCCTATTCTTTTTTAAAGAATTATAACGAAAAATTATAAAAGTTATAAGTGAACGGAAAAATTTTATCCTTTAATATATATTTTCATTGCAATAACGTAGCAAACTTGCTATAATATCTGAAATTTTTTCAAAAAAGGACAAAAATGGTATTAGTTATGAAAGTGGGGGCTACTCAAGACGAGATTAATAAGACCATTGAACAGATTAAAGAGTGGGGGCATGACGTAAGCATTGCACCCGGAGAAAAGCAGGTTGTAATAGGAATTATTGGTGATAAAACGGATTTACTAGGAAGACCTTTAAGAACGCTTCCAGGGGTTGCAAAAGTACTAGAAGTTTCAGCTCCTTACAAAAGAGCAAGCAGACAGTTTCATCCTGAAGACACGGTAATCGACGTGGAAGGCGTAAAAGTCGGAGGAGGACACAAAGTAATCATTGCAGGGCCGTGCAGCGTCGATACGGTAGAAAACGTGGTATACCTTGCAAAAGTAGCAAAAGAAAACGGCGCGCATATGCTAAGAGGCGGGGCGTATAAGCCAAGAACCTCTCCATACACTTTCCAAGGGCATGGGGAAGACGGGCTTAAAATGCTTGCGGAAGCGAAAAAAGAAACCGGACTTCCAATCGTTACGGAGCTTATGAGCATAAACGATATCGACGTGGTTTACAAATACGCAGACGTTATCCAAATCGGGGCTAGAAACATGCAAAACTTCCCTCTGCTAAAAGAAATCGGAAAACTAGACAAGCCCGTAATTCTTAAAAACGGTATCGCATCGACTGTAAAAGAGCACTTAATGAGTGCGGAATACATTATGAGCGAAGGTAACGACAAGGTTATTTTATGTCTTAGAGGTACAAGAACGTACGAAACAGCAATCAGAAACACTTTAGACGTTACGCTTGTGCCGATTATGCAAAAAATGACTCACCTTCCAATCATCGTAGACCCTAGCCACGCGGCAGGAAAAAGGGAATTCGTAAGCCCTCTTGCGTATGCGGGAATGGCCGTGGGAGCTGACGGACTGATTATTGAAATGCACAACTGCCCTAAAGAAGCGCTAAGTGACGGCGACCAGGCACTACTTCCTAGGGATTTTGAATACTTAATGAACAAACTAAAAGAGCTTAAACCTTGGAGCCAAAAAGAGTGGTGGGAATTTGACAAACAAAAAGAGACCGACTGTATTAAAGTAAAATAATAAATATTCTTGACAAACCTCTTGTCAACTCTCCCTCTTTTAGCTACAATATAACTACTACTTCAAAAGGCTAAAAGATGGAGAACGTCTTACTCGATTCTATTATCACCGCAAAAGAAGCACTGAAAAAAGCACCTGAAATTACGGGAATCAAAACCGGCATAGACGGACTTGACGAACTGTTTTTCACGGCTACGATAAAAGACGGCAAACCGCAAAAAACGCATCTTGGAGGCATGCCCAAATACAGCGTATGCAACATAACCGGAATCAACGACACCGGAAAAAGCCTTATGGCAGAACAGTTTGCGATATACCGCGCGCAGTTTGAAAAGGTCTGTTTCGTAACGGTAGAAACGCCCGCGAATTTCGTAGTCGCGAGCATGAAACAGCGCGCAATCGCCATGGGAATATACGAAAACGTCGTAGAAGATAATATCATTTTTATCGACGCGACTAGCCATTATAAATTAAGGGACGAAATACCTACGTTTCTTGACACGCTTGCATACGCCATCAAAACCTACAAAATCAAAGACACCGTAATCGACTCGGTTACGGGATTTTTTGAAAACAAGGAGATGATGGCAAGGACGATTGTCAGAATGATATACAACTTCTTAAAAAAGTGGTACCAAACCTCAATCCTGGTATCGCAAAAAAGAAGCGGTCACGAGCTTTTAAGCAGCGAAGCCGCGGGAGGCTACGCAATAAGCCACATAGTTGACGGAACGATTGTGTTGAGCAAAGAAATCATCGATTCAGGCTACAAAGCCAAAATATACAAAAAGCCCATAGGCGAAATAGTAAGACTCTTTAGAATCGACGGCTGTAGAATCGCCGGACACGATACGAAAGTCAGGTTTATGGAAATTACGGAAACGGGAATTGTTAAAATATTAAATCCTATAGGAGGTGAAAAATGATTTTGGAAGTAAACATCAACGAAGACAACGTAAAATACCTGGCCGAGAGGGTTTTTTTTAAATCCATAGATTTGGTGGGAGGACTTTACAAACTTACGGAATACAGAAACTTAACGTGGCTGCCAAGCCTTGCAAGAGCCGCCTTTGTCGTGGTTTTAAGGGAAGAGTATTTAAAAACGGAAAACGAAATAGCGGAGTTTGTGGGAATTTCAAGAAACACAGTCAGAATGATACTAAGGGCCGATCCGAATTTGGCGCTTTATAAAATCCAGCACATTGACGAATTAAACAAAGAAGAAAAAAAACAGCTGAAAATCCACACCGCGGGAGGAATTGCAAAACTTGCCTACAGACTCGTAAAAAGCGGGGAGGATTCGCAAACGGTTATGGAATACTGCAGGGCTATGGCTGAGAGAATTACGATGGAATGCGACGCACCGTGGAGTTATCTCGTGCTTAAACACATAAAAGGACTTCACTATCCAGTAAGAGAGCCTAAAATTTTGGCTGAAAGGCTTAAAAACATTCAAATCAAAGGTTTTAGCGGAGAAGAGATAGCCAAAAACCTCATTTACCCTATCAAAAACCCGGCAGAGCTTTTAAAAGAGATAAAAGACTTTTTGGCAAGTAAGGAAGCGTAATGAAAAAAGCAAAAATAGTAGCGACACTCGGTCCCTCATCAAACGACAAAATAGAAGAGATGATAAAGGCGGGAGTTGACGTATTTAGACTCAACTTCTCGCACGCGGATCATAAAACGCACAGAAATTCGATTAAGAAAATTAGGGAAATCGCCAAAAAACTAAACTCAAAAACTGCAATCCTTCAGGACATCAGCGGCCCTAAAATCAGAATCGGGGAGATTAACGGTATTTTGGAGCTAAAAAGGGGCGATAAAATAAGACTCGTTAAGAAAAACCCAAAAACCGCTTACGACCTTACAATAAGCTACCCGGAAATCATCGACCAGGTAAACGTTGGGGAATACGTTTTTTTCGCTGATGGCAGCATAAGAACGAAAGTAATCGACAAAACTCCCGAGTATTTAGTTTTGGAAGTTAAAAACGAAGGTGTATTATCAAGCAGAAAAGGGGTAAACTTCCCTCATTCAAACCTTAAAATTTCCGCAATTACCCCAAAAGACGAAAAAGACCTGGCGTTCGGGGCAAAAAACGAAGTCGACATCGTGGCTATTTCGTTTGTTAACTCAAAAAAAGACATATTAAAAGCCAAAGAGATTTTAAAATCAAACAACCCTAAACACATGCCGTGGGTAATCGCAAAAATAGAAACAAAACAAGCGGTCGACAATCTCGACGAGATTTTGGAAGTAAGCGACGGGGTTATGGTTGCAAGGGGAGATTTGGGTATTGAAGTCGGAATAGAAAAAGTCCCCGTAATCCAGAAAAAAATAATCCGCCGCGCAAACAAACTCAAAAAGCCGGTAATTACCGCAACTCAGATGCTTTTATCGATGGTAAATTCTCCGTTTCCGACCCGCGCGGAAGTCAGCGACGTAGCTAATGCGGTTATGGACGGGACCGATGCGGTAATGCTTAGCGACGAAACTACTGTTGGGAAATATCCTATAAAAGCAGTAGAGACGCTTGTAAAAATCATAAAAGAGATCCAAAGCATCTATCCTTATCACAAAAGATACGAAACAGAAGACAATGACGCAATCGCCCTTAGCGTTTCGGACCTTGCAAAAGCTATAGAACCAAAAGCTATTATTTCGTTTACAAGCAGCGGTACGACCGTCAAATCAATAGCCAAATACAGGCCAAAAGCCCCTATTTTTGCGGTAACCCACAGCAGGGACACCAGCAGAAAACTGAAAGTCGTATGGGGAGTTGAGGAAATATTTGAGATGCCGAAAATCAAAGACCCTGAAAAACTTATCCAAAAATTCATCCAAACGGCGACTAAACTAAACATACTAAAAGAAAAAGACAAAGTAATTATCACAATGGGAAGCATTGTCGGCAAAGAAGGTACGACGAATATGATAAGGGTTATCGAAATTTAAATAATTTCGCTCTCAAAGAAAAATTCAATTTCGGGGAAGTTTTTGTATAAAAACTCTTCGATATTCCTTTGAATTTCCCCCGCCTGTTTTTCGTTATGTGCCAAAAAACATATGGCAAGACTTGCTTCTTTGGGGTATTCCCCCGAAATATCCAAAACGCTAACGTTAAATTTTTTGAGTCTGTCTTTAATGGAGTTGAGTATTTTTCTTCTGTCTTTGAGGGAAAAAACAAAAGGAAGTTCAAAATCGGCGATTAAATTAACTATTACCATCCTTGCAGTCTTTGCATATTCCATAGATATAAAACTCTTTTTCGGAGTCCGGATAAAGCTTATCGGCTTTGTCGCTTAAAATCTCGTTCATAGGGACGTCTTCTACTTTTCCGCATACTTTGCAGATAAAATGAGCGTGAGGCTCTTTTGTGATCTCGAATTTCGGCTTTTGATGAAGGCATATTTCGCTAATGATGTTTTCTTCTTTTAGGGCGTTTATGTTTTTGTAGATCGTGGCCAGCGAAATGCTTGGAAACATCTCTTTTATGTCTTCGTAAATCTCTTCTATACTTGCGTGACCCTTTTTATCGAGTTCTTTAAGAATAGCAAGTCTTTGAGGAGTGGTTTTTAAATCGCTGTTTTCGAGTAATACTTTGTAATTTTTCATTCTCGCCTTTCTTTTTCTTTATAAAGCCTATTATCATTATAAACTTTATAAAGAAAAAAAGGAAGAAAAAATTAGCTGTTTTTGAAAGCTTTTACCATTTCTTCCATTTCTTTTACGTCGTTTTCGTCGATTAAATCTTCAAGAGTTACGTATTTACCTACGTTTCCTGTCATTGGCTCGATGTCAGTGTTAACAGGAAGTGTTTTCTTACCTGGTTTCCAGTTTGCAGGACATACTTCACCTGTTTTGTATGCGTGTTGATGCGCGATAACTTGTCTGATGAATTCTTTTACGCTTCTACCTACTGGTGGTGCTTGTACTTCTTGAGCTACCACTTGTCCGTCCGGGTTGATTAAGAATCTACCTCTAAGAGCAAGTCCCGCACCTTCGATCATTACTCCGAATTTTCTTGTAACTTCACCTGTCGGGTCAGCCGCAATTGTAAGTTTTAAATCTTTTAGTAAAGGTTCGGTTTCTACGAATCTTTTGTGTGAGAATTTTGTATCAGTTGAAACCGCCAATACTTCCACTCCAAGTTCTTTAAAGAACGGAAGAGCCGCGTTCATTGCCGCAATTTCAGTTGGACATACGAATGTAAAGTCTGCCGGATAGAAACATACTACAGTCCATTTTCCTTTATAATCGTCGCTGCTAACTTCTGTATAGTGTCCAGTTTCAGCGTTATATGCTTCCATTTTAAATTCAGGCATATCTTTTAATACTAAAACTCCCTCTTGAGTTTTTACCATTTCTTCCATATTTACCTCCTTAGTTTGATTGTTTTGTGCAATTTCTTTTGTATCTTTTTCACATGCCATGAGGCACCTCCTATGTAATTAACACTGAAATTATATTACATAAGAGCTAAATTGTCAATAGAAAAAAGTAAGAAAAGGAAAAAAATTATCGATTAGAATATTTTATCGAGCTGAAGGTTGTAAAAAAGATTCGGATGTTCGGTCTTTACTTTTTGGACCACTTCGTTTATGGATTTATCGCTGTCGTCTTTCAATTCTTCCAAAACGACGGCTTTTACGTCGTCGTAATCAATAGGAAATTCGCTTAAAATCGCTTTTTCGAGTTTTAATTCGAAATTCTCTTTCATAATCTGTTTCATGTTTTCCATTAAATTCATATATTCGTCCACGTTTAAGACTACTTTTAAGTCTTCATCGGGCGTTACCATAACCCATAAAGGATTTTTTAAATCACCTTCTATTATTTCCAAGTCGTTGCATTTTACTATCGTATTTGAATTTACGTTTTTAGCTACCTCTTTAGCCATACCATTAACCCTTTTTGAGCGTGAAGTCTGTTTTCGGCTTCGGTAAATATCTCCTCGGCATGCGCTTCAAAAACCTCTTCGCTTACTTCATATCCCCTGTATGCCGGAAGACAGTGTAGGAAAATCGCGTCTTTTTTCGCAAGCGACATAAGGTTTGAGTCCACTTCAAACCCTTGAAAATCTTTGATTCTTTTCTCTTTTTCCTCTTCCTGACCCATGCTGACCCACGTATCCGTAGTTACCACGTCGGCGTCTTTTACAGCAACTTTCGGGTCGTATAAAAATTCTATCTCAGCACCGCTTTCTTTTGCGAATTCTAGGGCCTTTTGTCTGATAAATTCGTCTATTTCGTATCCTTTAGGAGTTGCGATTCTTAAATTAAACCCAAGCTTTCCTGCAAGTATCGCCCAGGAATTCGCCATGTTATTTCCGTCTCCTACGTACGCGACTACTGTTTTTTTAGGATTATCAAAATCAAACTTTCCAAATTCTATCATAGTCATTAAATCCGCAAGCAGCTGAACCGGGTGGCAAAGGTCGGTAAGGCCGTTTATTACCGGTACTTTGCTGTATTTTGCGAACTCTTCGAGCCTGTCTTGCCCGAACGTTCTTATCATTACCATGTCAACCATCGAGCTTATTACCCTTGCGGTGTCTTTAAGAGGCTCTCCTCTTCCAAGCTGAATGTCCCTGGAGCTTAAAAATATACCGTTTCCACCCAACTGATTGATACCCACCTCAAAAGAAACCCTGGTCCTAGTCGAGCTTTTTTCAAATATCATAGCTAGCTGCTGGTATTTGAGATAAGGTTTAAAAATTCCTACTTTCGTCTCTTTTTTTATCTCAAAGCCCAAATCGATAATCTCTTTTATCTCTTCGGCGGTATAATCAATAAGCCATAAAAAGTGTCTCAACGTAAATCCTTTATACATAATTAAGGTATAATTTTAACAAAAAAAGGAGCGTTTTTGAAAATTTCTGAAATAGCAACTCTTCCTACCAAATTTGGAATTTTCAATATCCAGTCTTTTAAAGAAAACGACAAAGAACACCTCGTAATTTTCACAAAGGAGATGCCTGAAATCCCGCTTGTTAGGATTCACAGCGAATGTTTGACGGGAGACGCTTTGGGCTCACTAAAATGCGACTGCGGCGAACAGCTCGAATTGGCCATGAAAGAGATAAACAAACACGGCGGCATGATTATTTATCTAAGACAAGAAGGAAGAGGAATCGGGCTATTTAACAAAGTAAACGCTTACGCCCTTCAAGACAGGGGCCTTGATACAGTAGAAGCCAACCACCAGCTCGGCTTTGAAGCTGACATGAGGGATTTTAGTATAGTCGAAGAGATATTAAAACATTTCGGCATAAACAAAATAAAACTTCTTACAAACAACCCGAAAAAAGTTTTTTCGCTAAAAAACGTGGAAGTAACGGAAAGAATACCGATTAAAGTAAACCCGAACAAATACAACGAAGAGTATCTTAAGGTAAAAAAAGAGAAAATGGGGCATGAGCTTTGAGGGAAGTAGGGAAAGAAGAGGGAAAGGAGTGGAAAAGATGAGGAAAAGAAAGGGAAAAGAGAAGGAATAGATAGGGAAAGATACGGTAGAGAGAAGAAGACAAAGATAAAAAAGGAGACAAAAAATTGAAAAAAATCTTCGTAACGGCCGACGGGTTTGTGGGAAGCGAAATTAAAAAAGCGTTTAAGGATAACCTCACGGACGATATAAACGAAGCGAACGTTATTATCAATACCATCGGAATTTTAAAAGAAGACAAACATACGTTTGAAGAATCCCACGTAAAAGCCGTGGAAAAACTGCTTCCTTACAAAGACAAAAAACTAATCCACATATCAGCCCTTGGCAGCAAAAAAAACCACCCTTCCCGCTACAAACATACAAAAGCCATCAGTGAAGAGATAATAAAACAAAACTTCAAAAACTACGCTATTTTAAAACCTTCGATAATATTGGGAGAAGGACAGCAGCTTTATAAAGACCTCGAAAAATTCAAAAACCTCCCTCTCATTCTGGTACCGAAAATGAAAGTCCAGCCGATAGAAATCGAAAAACTAATAGGCTTTGTCAAAAGAATCATCAACGAAGACATAAAAGGCGAATTCGAACTATGCGGCGAAGAAGTTATAAGCATGAAAAAACTTTTTGAAGCCGTATTTCAGAGATTCGGCAAAAAGCCTATTGTAATCGAGGCTCCAAAATGGGTTTTTGGAGTATTGCTTCCCGTGTTAAACGCGCTTAAAATCATGACCAAAGACGAATACTTAATGATTGAAGACAACATCTGTAAAGGCTGAAAATGGATAAATACGAAAAATTCATAAACGAACTTTTAAAATGGAACAAAACCCATAAGTTTACAAACTACACCTCAAAAGAGGAACTAAAAGAGCAGATTGAGGACAGTTTGTATCCTTTAGAGCAAATTAAAGACAAAAAAACGGCAATAGACATCGGTACGGGTGCCGGGTTTCCCGGAATCGTGCTTGCAATCGCAATGCCGGATACCAAATGGTATCTCGTTGAGCCTCTTAAAAAAAGATACAGCTTTTTAAACTATTTAAAAGTAATCTTAGGATTAGACAACGTCGAAGTCGTACCCAAAAGACTTGAAGAAGCAAACCTTCCAAAAGCCGATTTAATAACCAGCAGGGCCGTAATGCCGACAAAAGAACTGCTTAAAATCGCCAAGCCTTATATGAAAGAAGACACTTTGGTATTATTATACAAAGGCTCAAACGTCCTAGACGAACTTGAGGGAATTAAAGCCAACATAATCTCAAAAGACGACAAAAGAAACTACATCTTTATAAAGGGAGAAAATGGGTAAACTGATTCTTTTTTTAATTATCGTGGGTGCGATATATTTCTTTTTTATCAAAAAACCGAAGGTAGAAAACAAAGAAGAAGACAAAGACCTTATTATGTGCGATAAGTGCAAAACCTTTTATCCAAGCGACGAAATCGTAAAAGTCGGAGATAAAAACATCTGTAAGGACTGCTATGCTGATTCTTGAACCGCCCTTTAGCGACGAAAAGTTTTATTTCGTAACGACTCTTGAAGATATAAAAAACTCCCCAAACAACGCAACGCTGATTTTCCGATACTGCGACTCTTCATTGGAGCTTTACAGCTTTTGCCATCGTAACAACATCCCTTACGGAGTGTACGTCAGCTCAATAAAAGAGTTAATTTTTGTCTCAAATCTTAATGCAAAATATATTTTTACCGATATTATAGAAAATGCAAAAAAATTCCAGGAGGTTGCCGAAGAGTATCTTCTTGATACGAAGGTAATTTTTTTAGCATTATCCCTTGACGAAATCGAAAAAATCGCTCCTCTTGGAATTGACGGGATAAAAATTAAGGAGCAACGATGGCAAGAGCTAACATCACCCCGACACAAAAGGAAATCTTCTTAAAAGAAGAGGATTTCATCGTCTCCAAAACCGATCTTAAAAGCAAGATCGAATACGGAAACGAAATCTTCATTCAGATGAGCGGATACGACGAATCTGAACTTCTCGGTAAAAACCACAACATTCTACGCCACCCGGACATGCCTAAATGCGCTTTTAAAGTTCTATACAACCACATCCAGGACAACGACCAGGAATGGTTCGGATTTGTTAAGAACCTCAGAAAAGACGGAGGGTTTTACTGGGTGTTTGCAAACATCTCCCCTACTTTTTCGGCTACCGGTCAGAAAGTGGGATACTACTCGGTCAGGAGAAAACCAAGAGACGGATTCAAACAGATAATAGAGCCTCTTTATCAGCAGTTAAAAGAGATAGAAGCAAGAGGCGGAATGGAAGCCTCTCTTAAAGCGGTTAATGATTTGTTGAAGTCGAAAGGTTTAACGTTTAACGAGCTGATGATAAAAATCCAAAAAGGAATAATAAATGAACTCTAAAACACTCTTTTTCATATCCGCCGCTTTATTTTTGGCGGTAGCGGGATACGGCGCATACGCAGGAGATTATGTAAGTGCGGCATTGGGAGGGCTCGGAGCGGTCGTGTCGTTGTTTGGCGCATTTAAAAACAAAACCAAGACAAACGATTCAAAAAGCTCACTGCTTCCGAAAATTTCAAAAATAATCGAAAAAGCGTCCAACGGGGATTTTAACGATAGAATTACGATGATTCCGAAAAACGACCCTCTTTACGACCTGGCGTGGGATGTCAACAACCTCCTAGACCAGCTTGAAGCGTTTGACAGGGACATTAAAGAATCGGTGCGTGCCGCTCAGCAGGGAATCGATTACAGGGACATTGCTCCGCAAGGATACAAAGGAAGATTAAGAATCACCGTGGAAATCATTAACGAAGCAATCAAAGCGATTTCAACCGCACTGAAAGAACAGGCAAGAAGCGAACTGTTTATCGCGCTTAACGACCTAGGAGGCGGTACGAAAGCCGAAATTCTTGAAATTAAAAAATCGTTTGACGAGAAACTGCGCGAATTTATGCTGAAAATCGACGCGCTTTCAACCGAAATTTTCGAAGGTGCGGACGAATCGGCACAAAAAATAGAAAACCTTGCAGTTGTATTAAACGAGCTTATCGACTTTATCGCACATACGAACGAAGCAATTAACATGCTCTCTCAAAGAGCCGAAGAGATCGGAAAAATCGTCGAGCTTATTACGGATATCGCAGACCAGACAAACCTGCTTGCCCTCAACGCCGCAATAGAAGCGGCAAGAGCCGGGGAACACGGAAGGGGATTTGCCGTAGTTGCGGATGAGATTAGAAAACTTGCCGAACGCACCCAAAAAGCGACAAGCGAAATTTCTATTACAATCAAAACATTACAACAAGAAACCAGCGAAATTCAGGCAAATTCGGATAAAATCACCCAAATGGCCACAACAAGCCGCGAAGACGTTGACAGCGTAAGCGAAATGGTTATAGGATTCAGGGACAAATCTATGGAAAACAAAAGAAACGTGGAATACGCCCTTACCAGAATGTTTATAGACCTTGCAAAACTCTCTCACCTGGTTTACAAACTAAACGCGTTCGAAGCGGTAGTGGAAGAAAAAGAGATACCTGAACTTAAAGATACGGAATGCGAATTCGGTAAATGGATAAGAAGCGAAGACATGGTCAAAAGAATCGGATGTTATCCCGAATACAAAGAGATTAAAGACAAATACCATAAAAACATTCACGAATACACAAACAAAGCCCTTGAATGTACAAAAGAGAAAACTTGTATCAAAAATAAGAACCACATTATTGACATCTTCACAAAAGTTGAGGATAATTCTAAAAAACTTTCAAACAAACTCGATGAATTGTTTGAGCGTTACGTCAAGGAGCCGTGTAGTTGAGGAAATTCGATTTTCTTTTAATTCTCCTTCTTCTGCCTTTTATTTTAATAAGCCTTTTTTTAGTTAACGAAATATCGCACAAACTTTTCATAAAAGAACTAATCTACATAGGCATAGGAATAGCGATTTTTATCGTCGTATATTTGATTCCAATACGGAAACTTCTTTGGATAATTCCTATAATCTACTGGATAAATGTTTTTCTTTTAATTTTGGTCGACCTGGTGGGGGTTAAAATCCTAGGGGCACAGCGCTGGCTTAAAATTCCGGGTACGAATTTCACCATCCAGCCTTCTGAATTTATGAAAACCACCCTTTTACTGATGCTAGGATATTTAATATACCGCTACCCGCCAAGACCCGTTTATACGTTTAAAGAGTTTTTGAAACTGAGTTTTTACATTATCCTGCCCTTTTTGTTGATTGCAAAAGAACCCGACCTCGGTACCGCTCTTATACTATTGATTATCGGTTTTGGGATACTGTTTATCGTGGGAGTAAACAAAAAAATCTGGATAACGCTGGTAATTGGCGCCGTGCTTTTTACGCCCGTTGCGTACAAATATCTTTTAAAAGACTATCAGAAAAAAAGAATCGAAAATTTTTTAACCCATCCAAGCTATCACGTAAAACAGTCTTTAATAGCAATCGGAAGCGGTGGTCTTAGCGGTAAAAACAAAGAGGAAGCCACCCAAACCCAGCTTAAATTCCTTCCAATCGCCAGCAGTGATTTTATTTTTGCGTATCTTGTTGAGAGATTCGGGTTTTTAGGAGCTTTGGGAGTTATATTTTTGTATTTTTTACTGATAATTCATCTTCTAAATACCGCCGAAAAACTAAAAGAAGACTATTTTGCCAAGGTTATGTTTGCGGGTGTGGGACTCATGATTTTCGTCTATTCTTACATTAACATTGCAATGACTATGAATCTCGGACCCGTTGTCGGAGTGCCTCTGCCGCTTCTAAGTCACGGCGGGACCAGTTTTATCAATTTTATGATTTTGTTTGCCATTTTGGAGAATCTGATTTCAAGGAAAGAGTTTTTAAATACGTACGGAGTAAAATAGAGAAGTCTATTTAGACTCCTCTTTTTTGTCCTCCGCCTGAGGCATTTTTGTAGGTTCTTTTGGTTTGTTGAATTTTTCCATAATGCTTGAAAGTTTTTCTTTGAGAGTTTCGAAGATGTCTTTGGTTGACTCTTCACCTTCAAGTATTTTTTCAAGTTTTTCGATCTCTTCGTAAAGATCTTTATAATCAATTTCAACTTTACCGTAACCTAACGCCTCAGCAAGTTGAAGCTGTTCTTTTGCGTATGCCAAAAGTTCTTTTAATTCGTCTTTGTTAGGATTTTCTTTATTCGCAAGTTCGTTTGCCCTGATAATAGCCTGTTCGGCTCTTAAAATAGGCAACGGAATTACGATTTTTTCAATTACGAGCGTCTCAAGCGCTTCGATTAGAAGCATTTTCGCTTCGTCAAATTTTTCTTGTTCGATTAACGGAATAATTGCCTTTAAAACCACAGGATATGTTCCTATTGGCAGCGCGGTTACGTAAATGTCAAGCTCGCTTGCAAGGTTTAGCATAATATCCCTTGCGAGTTGCACTTCGCTTGCTTTAATAAGCGCCACCACTTCAGCTTTTGCAACCTCTACATCATCTACTGTGCCAGGAAAGTCTACTACGCTTTCTCTGACGTCCACAGGTACCAATTGTAAATTCGGATCCCTGGCAACTAACACTTCAAGTTTACCTAAAACGTTTGCGATTTCCTCTAAAGCTTTTTCTTTCTCTTTTTGATCAAGCAGATCAACTACTTTGGCAACCAGATTGATAGCCTCAACGGCTTCATCAGTTACTTTTTTGATTCTTTCATCAACGTAGTTGTCTTGAGCAGCTTCAACTTGTTTAGTTACTTCTTTGTTTTCTTCTAGTCTTTTTTTGACTTTTTTTGCCATTTTCCCCTCCTTAGTGTTAGTTGCTTATAATTATATAACTTTAACTTATAAATGTCAAGAAAATTTTGTATTAAAAAGAAGAAAAAATGAAGAAATTGATTTATAAAAGTTTAGTTAAACAATTTAACTTATACGTTTATCACCTCAACTTCCACCGCTTTGAACCTTGCCGTTTTTACCTTATGGTCAGCCTCGTCCCCAAATAAAAAGTTTATTTTGTTTTTTGCAAAATGAAACGTCGTATATAGCGTATAAGGTCTGATTGTTTTGGTGAATTTAACCTTTAGCTTTTCGCTCTGGCCGTAAATCGATTTTAGTTTTATATATTCACTTAGCTCATCTTTGTGTATTTCGTTTACCAATACGATATCGTCGGGGTATTTGTCAGAGAGTTTCCTGCTAGGCTTGGTTTGAGCCGCGTTGTTGTACTGAGGAAGAGCCCTTCCTGTATTAAGCCACCACCTTTTTTTACCTTCGATCAGATCTTCTACCTCCCCTCTTAAGTGGTATTTGTGATAATGAAAATGCCCTTTTCCGTCAGGCGTCGAGAAACTTTCAAGATGAAGCACCTTCGAATCGCTTCCGTCTTCCAAAACAGGCCATTGAAGTGGTCTTTCTTCGAGTCTTTTATAAGTGGCCCCTTTGAATCTTCCAACTTCCTTTCTGCAGTCGTTAAACACTTCCTCGCTTGAAGCATAATTTACTTCCGCCCCGAGCCTTTTTGAAATCTCAGCCAGCACTTCCCAGTCATCCGGCAGGTCTGAATCAACCAAAGGAGTGCTTAGATGAAGCCTTCTTTCTGCGTTTACGTAAACCCCTCTTTTTTCGTAAGCGCTTTTAACGGCAAAAACGATATCCGCTTTTTTAACGATTTCGTTTGGCATAACTTCCATAACCATCAGAAAATCTAGCTCTTCAAAGGCTTTGTGGATTTTGTTTTGGTTTGGATGGATGTGAAGTATGTCTTCGCCCATGTTTACTATTGCTTTAACTTGCCCTCTTAAAATCTCTTCGATAACGTCCGGCGTCATAAGCCCTATTTCGCTTTCATCCGGCCTTATGTAATCGGGAAGATAGTATGGAAGACACCCGACGTCACACGCTCCCTGAACGTTGTTTTGCCCGCGAAGAGGAAGTACGCCGGCCCCTTTTTTAAAATTTCCGGTAAGCATCGCAAGGTTGCTTATCGCATTTACGCTCTCGGTCCCGTCGATATGTTCGGTAATCCCAAGCCCCCAGGCAAAAATCGTAGGTTTGGTAATGAGTTTTGCTATCTCTTCGATTTTCCTTTCAACCTCCTCAAAACCTTTAAGTTTCGCAAAAAAACTTTTGTCGTATTTGTCGTTTAACATAAGTTTTTCGTATTCTTCGTATTTTACGCACCTGCTTTTTATAAATCCCTTATCCGTGAGGT
>Ga0256843_1000763_pt1 | contig 26758 bp, 19 predicted proteins | sample AlvinellametaG_FD_191572 | JGI IMG/M metagenome (GOLD analysis project Ga0256843, IMG submission 191572) | Pompeii worm associated microbial communities from hydrothermal vent at the East Pacific Rise, Pacific Ocean - Alvinella | ecosystem: Host-associated > Annelida > Integument > Unclassified ... | reverse complement strand
CTTGAGTGATAGTTTGTGTGTGTTCAGTCCCAGATTGAGAAGTATCCCGATGGAAAAGGCAAGGAAAATACTGAAGAGGGTATGGTGCATGAAAGGAGATGCTCCCTCCGAAGCAAACTTTTCGAACGGGATTATTTGAAAATAGACCAGGTAGGATGCGATGACACTGACGAATACTCCTGCCAAAAAAGCAGAGAGAACATGTGGTATAAATGCTTTCTTTAAAGATGTAAATATCGCAAACATTGGCAATATGTACCAAAAACGGGTGATGTACTTGAATCCGAACTTGAGATTTTCCTGGTCGGTCCATAGAAGAGAGAGTGTCAACATGAGGATCAAAAGCCCAATGGCTTTGAAAAGAGGCTCATTTTTGATAGTTGTAAACTTTTTTTTGATATCTCCTTCAATGAGCCAAACAATGATGATCAACGGTGCGAATATACGCATAAGATCGAGAGAGACGGGGATAGAGAATGCATAGAGAAGTATAAGATAGTTCAAAAGTGTTGAAGTGTCGACCTTACGCATGCAAAGCTCCCCGATAAATATGAGTACAATATTACCATAAGAGTGGTTGCAAGTTCCTCGTGTTTGATAAAACTTTACGACATTATTGTATAATCATGCAACTATAGTCTTAAAGGTCATATTACTTTGAAGCAGCTGTTCCAATATTTTTTCCCCTATATCAAAGAGTACAAACGTGAGTTTGTCTATGCCATTCTCGGTATGATCGCTGTTGCCGCAGGGACAACGGCATCGGCACATCTTCTTAAACCGGTACTTGATGAAGTGTTTATTAACAAAGACAGAGAGATGCTGGCGTTGATCCCTTTTGCGATCGTGGGTGTATTTTTTCTCAAATCGTTTGGGAAATACATACAGACATACTACACCATCTACATCGGCAGTGACATTGTCCGTAAAATACGGAACAAGCTCTCTTTGCACCTGATGTATCAGGATATGGCATTCTTGAACCGTATGCGAAACGGTGAGCTTCTCAGTCGTACCACCAATGACATCGCACGCATTCAGAATGTGGTCTCATCGCTGATCCCCAACATTCTCATTAATGCGATGCTGATCGTCTCTTTGGCGGGGTATGTGATCTGGCAGAGTCCGAAGCTGGCATTCTACTTTTTGGTGGTGATGCCTTTGGCACTGCTTCCGCTGCAGATGCTTGCCAAGAAAATGAAAAAGTACTCGACCCGCTCGCAAGAGAGTAATGCAGACCTGACAGCACGTTTGACGGAGATATTCAATAACATTGAGATCATCAAGTCCAACTCATCTCAAAAATTCGAGCAGCAGAAGTTCAGTGATGAGAACATGAACTTTTTCAGGCTGACTATGAAACAGAGCCGTACCAATGCGCTGGTGAGTCCGGTACTGGAATTTTTCGGATCCATTGCAATTGCCGTTGCTATTTATGTCGGTGCGAACGAAGTAATAGACGGGCATATGACGGTAGGGAGTTTCTTTGCGTTTGTAACGGCACTCTTCATGCTCTATGATCCGATCAAAAAGCTCTCGAACATTCACAATCAAATGCAGGATGCACTTGCGGCAACAGAGAGAATCGATGAGCTGTTCAGCAGTCATCCGACTATTGTGTCAGGAAGCAAAGTCCTCACACATATCGAACGTATCTGTTTTGATGATGTAGGCTTGACCTATGATAGTAAACATGCGTTAGCGCATATTGACATTGAAGCGACAAAAGGGAAAGTCTATGCACTTGTTGGAGACAGCGGTGCGGGGAAAAGCTCACTGGTGAACCTTATGGTACGATTTTATGATGCAACATCAGGTACGCTTTATGTTAATGATAATGACATTAAAGATTACACATTAAGCTCCTTGCATGAGAAGATCGCTTATGTGACGCAGCGTATTTTTATTTTTCAAGATACGGTAGCCCACAATGTCGCATATGGCAGAGAGGTGGATGAAGCGCGTGTAAAACGAGCATTGGAGCGTGCCCATGCATGGGAGTTCGTTGAGGCGCTGCCTGAAGGGATACATACAAAACTTGATGAGTTCGGAACCAACCTCAGTGGTGGACAGCGTCAGCGTATCGCACTTGCCAGAGCGCTCTACAAAGACCCGGACGTACTCATACTCGATGAGGCGACATCTGCACTGGACAACAAGAGTGAACAGGCGATACAGCAGGCACTGGAGTCACTCAAAGGGGAAATGATCACCTTCATCGTTGCACACCGTCTGAGTACCATTGAGCATGCCGATGAGATATTGGTATTTAAAGAGGGAAGGGTGGAGAGTCGAGGTACTTACAGTGAACTTCTGGAGCGTTCAGAAGAGTTCAGAAAGCTTGCGAAGCAGGGTGGAGAATAGGTTTGATAGGTTGAATGGGTGAGATAGGGGGAGTATTAGACCTATCAAATCCATTTCACCTATTTTCCCTATTGAATCTAATAAGCGCCGTCTCTGAATAGAACAACTTTGACTGTTTTAAACAGAATGACAATATCGAGCCAGAGAGACCAGTTTGATACATACCACTTGTCCGTTTTCACCCTGAAGTCATAGTCTGTATCACTTCGTCCGCTGACCTGCCATAGTCCGGTGATACCCGGTTTGACCATAAAGTAGTATTCCGCATCCTCTTTGTAGTATTTGTCCAGCTCTTCTTGAAGTACAGGTCTGGGGCCGACAAAGTACATCTCTCCTCTAAGAACATTGAAGATCTGAGGCAGTTCATCCAATGAGGTTTTTCTTAAAAATGCGCCGATCTTGGTAACCCTTGGATCATTTTTGAGTTTATAGCTGCTCTCCCACTCTTGTTTGGCTTCCGGGTCTTCGGCCAAGAGCTTTTCAAGTCTCTCCTGCGCATCACTGTACATACTTCTAAATTTATAGGTTGGAATGGTTTTACCATTCTGTCCTATTCTGTTATGGGCAAAGAGAACAGGACCTTTTGATTCCCGTTTGATAAGAATAGCAAAAATACCGATAAGTGGCAGGATAACCGGTAAGAGGAAAACGGCAAGAAGGTAGTTGTATGTTTGCTGAAAAATGCGTCTATAGCGACTTTTGAGGCGGTTTTGGTAGACGATCAGATTGGTACGGGTGTTGAAGAGCTCATAAATGTGAGAGTGGGTCAGATCGTAATCATCCATTAAAGGGATAAAGACAACTTCATGTTTTTGTTTGATCTGCTCTGCCAGCAGTTTTTTGAGTTCTTCCGGACTGTGTCCTTCAGGGTTGACAAAAATTGTTGCCGGTTCTTGTGTGCCTTTGGGTCTGACATATCCCAAGTAAGGGTTACCGTATATCTCTGCTGTTAAAAAGGGATCTTCCCCATAGATCGCTGCTCTTTTTCTCCAAAGACCCCATTTACGTAGCAGCTTTTTACTGATGTTCTTCTCCAACGGAATGAGAAACACCATTAATGCAAACGAGAGACCGATAACCAGTCGTGAATACTCCTCAATTGATTTTGTCATTGCAAGATAAGCAAATATAAGGATAGCAGAGAAGATAACTGCTTTAAAGATGAGCCGACTCTCGTGCCAAAAGTCATAACGATATGTGTAGACCCCTTCATAGGCTAGAAGTACGATAGGTATAATATAGATAGGATAAAAGGAGATATAGGTCTCATATGAGATTGTATGGGTCATCAGTGTTGTATCGAAATAACCCCTGATATGATAAGCAATGGTGAGAGAAAGAAAGATCATCAGTGTATCAAGGATAATAAAAACACTTTTTGCAATGATCTCTTTCACTTTTTCCCTTAGTTCGATGATTTTCGTATGATCGTAGCTTCACCTGCTACAAGTTCAACAGTGGATGTTTCCGATCCGTCGGTATGCGTGATCTTAACAATGGTATCTGGTGTATTTTTGAAGAGTCTGTCTCCCGGATATACTGTATAGGATTGGTTGGGAACCATAGTCGTGGAAGTACCGGTACCGGTATCTGTATCTGAGCTGCTTCCACCACCGCCGCATGCAGTTAAAAGCAGTATACTTATTGCGGGAATTATATATTTTTTTATCATGATTTCGCTCCTTTTTTAAAAGACAATACCGGTATCGGGAACATTCACAAGGAAAGTAACGGTGTTGTCGATGATCTCTACGGATTCAATGTAGGTAACGGAGACAAGAGATGCTGGATAGTCTTCCAACGCTACAGGCGGTCTGCTTGGCATGGCACCATTGGGATCATAGGGATTATTGAGCAGTGCATTGTACCACTGAACAGCCATTTTGTAATACCCTTGATCATTTGGATGGGTGTTATCGGCATAGTCACTTGATGTCAGTCCTGCATTATGGTACATGTCAACAATGACGATGTCATCTCCTCTGGCAATACGATCTTCAAGAAGCAGTTGAAGGCGTTCGTTAAAGGTTTTAATACGTCCATCCGGTGATTGTCTGTCAATAATAAGTGCAACAAAAACCTTAATATGGTGATCACTGTTAAGTTCATACTGGTCTATTTCGTTCAGGATCTGATCAACACCTTCAGGGTTTGTTGTCGTTCTGTCATTGGTTCCGATGTGAAGCAGTACGACATCAGGCATACTGTTGCTCATATATTCATACGTTCTTTCTGCAATTTCGTAGCTGGTCCAACCAGGGTGCCCTTCATTTTCGGGATCGAAAGGGGGCTCTACGTCCTGACCAGCAATTTGTGAGCCGACAAAGTCAGCTGGGTATCCCGCCTGTTCCAGCATATACCAAAGATGACTTCTGTAGGCAGTTCTAACACCGATAGGACGAGGAGTTCCTTCCAAGTCAGAATATCTTTCATCGTAGGTAATAGAGTTACCTAAAGGCATAATGCGTACTACCGCAGAAAGAGTTGTTAGTGATAACAAAAAGAACAACCCTAATCGTATAAAAAAATGCATCTTTTTTCATCTCCCTGATTGAAAATCTTACTGATATTAAGTTGCAAGATTCTAGCATCTTTTTATTTAATGGTGAATTGAAAATGATATTGAGATGAAGGATGTTTTACGGATTAATATAATTTGAATATAATACGCTAAAAAGGGATGGAGCATCAAACGTGTTATTTAATTCGTACACTTTCATCTTCTTTTTCCTCCCCATTACTTTTTTCATCTATTTTTACCTGAATCATAAACGACTTACAGAGGCAGCTAAAGGGTTTCTTGTTTTTGCTTCTTTATTCTTCTACTCTTGGTGGAATATCAGTTATCTGCCGCTTATTCTTGTATCGATGCTGGTGAATTATGTGATCGGCAGGGAACTTTCCCAGCACAGACATCATGGACGCAGCTATGCACCCAAAAAACTTTTGACAGCAGGGATCGTCTTTAACCTGGGACTGCTGGGATACTTTAAGTATATGGACTTTTTTATTGAGAACCTGAATCGTCTGGTGCATACTGAGATACCGTTGCTGCATCTGGCACTGCCTCTGGCGATCAGTTTTTTCACTTTTCAGCAGATCGCCTATCTGGTAGACAGTTACCGGGGGGAGACGAAGGAGTATGATTTTTTGAACTATGCACTTTTTGTCACCTTTTTCCCGCAACTGATCGCAGGGCCGATCGTGCACCATTCCGAGATGATGCCGCAATTTGCCAAGCTGCGGAACAAAGTGAAGAACTATTACAATATTGCACTGGGTTTGTTTGTCTTCTCTATGGGATTGTTCAAAAAAGTAGTTATTGCCGACAGTTTCGCACAGTGGGCGACACAGGGGTTTGATGTGGCAAAAGAGCTGAATATGCTCGAAGCATGGGTCACCTCTTTAAGCTACACCTTTCAGCTCTATTTTGACTTTAGCGGTTATACCGACATGGCGATCGGTGCGGCGCTGCTCTTCAATATTAAATTACCGATAAACTTTTTCTCACCATACAAAGCGACATCCATACAGGATTTCTGGAGACGATGGCATATTACCCTGTCACGATTTCTTAAAGAGTATCTCTATATCCCGCTTGGAGGGAACAGGAAAGGGAAGGTCCGTACCTATGTAAACCTTTTTCTGACGTTTCTTCTTGGTGGTATCTGGCATGGAGCGGGATGGACATTTGTGGTCTGGGGTGCACTGCATGGGGGTGCACTGGTCGTACACCGTTTCTGGCAGCAGATGGGACTGCGTATGCCCAAACTGCTTGGCTGGTTTATCACGTTCAATTTCATTAATATCGCCTGGGTCTTTTTTCGTGCCAATAGCTTCCATGATGCAAAGAAAGTGTTACAGGGGATGTTCCAGGGGAAGTTTATCTACCCGTATGAGCTTCCTTTGGCACAAACAATGCATGAGTGGGGCGTGCTTGTCGGCAAATGGAGTGCTGTGTTCCTGAATGACATATGGATATGGGTATGGTTGCTTGCAGGATTTGTGACAGTGTTGGCACTTCCCAACTCTATGCAGATGAAAGAGCGGTTTAGGACAAACGGTTTGTTTTTGGGTTTGAGTCTGTTTTTCTTTCTTGCACTCTTTTTTCTGTATCGCAAAAGCGAATTCATCTATTTTAATTTTTAGGGAGAGAAAATATGCAGCCTAAACAGTATGTACGATACTTTTTAATGATATATGCCGTGATCTTTCTCTCTGCACTGGGATATACGGTCTATTTTAACAAATACTATCCTATACCCGTGACAGACCATATCTCATTTGATGCAAAGCTGAAATTCATTCGGGATAAGATCGATCCTGACAAGATCGATACAGTGATCATCGGTTCATCCATAGGGTTGAACAACCTTTTGGGAACGGAGATGGAAAAACATTCTCAAAAGATGAAACATGTGTTGAATCTGTCAGTATACGGAGCAACGACACTTGAAGCAGAACAGTTGATGCAGTTGACGGATGCGTTTCCCAATTTAAAGCGTGTAATCTACTCGGCGCAGTATTCTGATATGCCGCATACATGGGTATTTAAGTCATACCACCCTAAAACATTGGTAAAATATATACGACATGAATTGGACCCGATCTCATATGCAAAGCTTTTTTTTCATGCATGCAGTAATCTGCTTTTCTGTTATGAAAGGCAGAAGAAGTGGCATGATGAGCATATGCGTCCCAACCGGTTCGAATCACTGATGTTTGATACCAGCGGTAGTGTACCGCTGCATATTTACGGAAAAGATATCATTGCACACCGTTGGCGGCTTCCTCATCCTGGTATCATGCATCCTGAATCGTTTCAGGCACTTGAAAGAATGGCGAAAAGAGCGAAAGAGAAGGGGGTGAACTTTTATGTTGTTCATCAACCCTACCGGTTGGAGTTGTACCAAAAACACCAGTCTGTAAGAGATGCAATGGCATATTTTGATACCTATGTGAAACAGCGTATAGAGAAATACGGGGGTAGACTGATTCAAGTGCAGCCTTTAAAACTGGACAATGCATATTTTGCAGATCGTACGCATTTGAATGATACAGGCAGTCCGGTCGTCTCACAATATGTCGCAAAAATGATCGATAAGTTAGAAACAAAGGAGAAACAGTAATGCAGTTTACCAGAACGGAAATTGAAGATGTAATTATCATTGACCCTCAAGTACATGGTGATGAGAGAGGGTATTTCGTAGAGACTTTCAGGCAGGACAAGCTTGAATCGTTTCTGGGATTTAAAGTAAATTTTTGTCAGGATAATGAATCGAAAAGTTCACGAGGTGTACTAAGAGGGCTGCATTATCAGCTTCCTCCTGCAGCACAGACCAAACTGGTAAGAGTGATCAAGGGACGAGTGCTTGATGTAGCAGTGGATATTAGAGAGGGAAGCCCGACATTCGGGCAGTATGTTGCCGTAGAGCTGAGTGAAGAGAATAAACGGCAGCTTTTTGTTCCGAGAGGTTTCGCTCACGGATTTGTCGTTCTTGAGGATGATACGGTATTTGCCTATAAAGTGGACAACTACTACTCTCCGGAAAATGACAGAGGAATCGCTTTTGATGATCCGAAGATCGGTATTGAATGGCCGATCGCGGCTGATGAGTTGAAGCTTTCTCAGAAAGATACCGTTCAGCCTTCTCTGGATGAAGCGGATCTTTTTGAATACGGAGTGGATCTTTATGCCTAAGCATGTACTGGTTACCGGTGCCAACGGTCAGGTTGGACGTGAGTTTCAATCGCTTGTATCAGGTCAAACATATGAAGGAATGACCTTTTTCTTTACCGATAGAAATACATTGGATATCACAAACAGGGACGAGCTGGAAGTATTTATTGATACAAATGAGATTGATACGATCATTAATTGTGCAGCATATACAGCTGTGGATAAAGCCGAAGAGGATGAAGAGGAAGCCTACCGCATTAATCATACGGCAGTCAGATTTTTGGCGGAGATCGCCAAAGAGAAAGGAATACGGCTTATTCATATCTCTACAGATTATGTATTTGACGGAGAGAGCCATACGCCTTTAAAAGAGACGGACAGAACCAATCCTCAGGGGATTTATGCCCGTTCCAAACATGCCGGTGAAGAGGCGATTAAAGAGATAGCACCAAAAGGGGCGGTGATCATTCGGACATCATGGGTCTATAACCATGACGGACAGAATTTTGTCAATACCATGCTGCGTCTGGGTGCACAAAGGGACTCACTGAATGTCGTATGTGATCAGATAGGGACACCGACCTATGCAAGAGATCTTGCACAGGCAGTTTTGACCATGTTGACACGGGAAGAGAAAGAAGATGACGGGGTTCAGATCTATCACTACAGCAATGAAGGAAGCTGTTCCTGGTATGATTTTGCCTGTGCGATCTTTGAGATGTCCAATATCACATGCAAAGTAACACCTATTCCTACAGAAGCATATCCGACACCGGCAAAACGTCCGGCATACAGTGTCCTGAATAAAGAGAAGATCAAATCAGACTATGCGTTGGAGATCCCACACTGGAGAGACGGATTGCGACGCTGTCTCTCTCTGCTTCCAAGAGTTTCAAAAGTCTATAAGATCGGTATTATCGGTTCCGGGTTCATTGCCGGAGGATTGGCAAAACTGCTTTTACAGCATCCCGATTATGAACTTTCTGCCGTGTTGACCCGTACGGAGCTAAGCAAAAGAACGGACTTTATCAAGCATGAAGTGTTGACGAACGACCTGGATGATCTGATCGTGGAGTGTGATCTGATCGTGGAGTGCAGCGGTGATGCGATCTATGCGACGGAGACGATCGACAGGGTTTTAAAAGCAGGCATTCCTGTGGTAACGATGAATTCGGAGTTTCATGTCACGACAGGATCGTATTTTGTGGATAAAGGCGTCATCACCGAAGCGGAAGGGGACCAGCCCGGTGTTGAAGCTATACTGCATGAAGAGGCGCTCGCCATGGGATTCAAGCCGATTGCCTATGTGAACATTAAAGGATTTCTGAACGAAAATCCCACAAAAGAAGATATGGAGTACTGGGGTGCCAAGTCGAACCTCTCTTTAGAAATGGTCACTTCTTTTACGGATGGTACAAAAGTACAGATAGAACAGGTACTTGTAGCAAACGGTTTGGGAGCCTGCATAGCCAAAGAAGGTCTTTTGAAACTGGAAGATGACGATATGCTGCACGGTGGAACGATCTTGGCGGAGAAAGCCAAAGAGGTGGGCTGTCCGATCAGTGATTATGTCCTCTCCTCCAAGCTTCCTGCCGGTGTATTTCTTGTGGTAGAACATGACAAAGAGCAGACGGATGCCCTGCGGTACTACAAACTGGGTGAAGGACCTTACTATGTGCTTGAGAGAACCTATCACCTCTGTCATCTTGAGATCATTAAAACCATTCGACGGGTACTTGACGGAGGCAGTGTATTACTCAATAACGGACCCGATCCGAAACTGAGTGTCGCTGCCATTGCCAAACATGACTTAAAATCGGGAGAGAAGATCAAAAAAGCAATAGGAAGTTTTGATCTGCGTGGAGAAGCTGTCTATATTGAAAAGCATCCCAACCATGTTCCGATCGGACTGTTGGCGGATGCCGTGTTTGTTCGAGATGTGAAAGCTGGAGAGATTGTAACATTTGATGATGTAAATCTGCCCGATACTTTGGCACTGAAAGTCTGGAAAGAGATACGGGAAAGATAGGAAAAGATTATTGTTTCCAAATATGTTTGAAATAATGTAGAAATGATAGTGAAGTTTTAGTTTTTTTTGTATTTTCTTTCACAGGTTCTGTTTCAGCTTCCATAACCAACAGCCAATCCTCTTTCGTTGGGAGAGGTGGAACATGCCACACGCTCTTATGCCTTGAACTCACCTGTCCAATAGGAAGCGATTCTGCAGTACGCGGATTCCAAAAAAAGGTGTTATAACATACACCATTTTCCAAATTAACTATTTTGTATCTGCTGTGTTGCCAATAGGTTCGTATATTGGGGAAGTAGATTATGCGTAATTTCCCCGGAATACCTGCAGCTTTGGGTGTAGCATAGTGATAGGTATTCTTTTGTGGAATGATCCACTCCTGATGTGGTTCTGTCAGCCACCACGGATAGTTCTCAATCAATTTTTTTGCCAAGCCAAGCTGAGAGGCACCATGAAAATAGAGAGACTCCGACCACGGTGTATCCCCCCAACTCCCTCCATGAGGTGAAGGACCAAAAGGTTGTGCTTTTGTATTGACCTGCCATACGCCATTGGCACCATAGCTGTAGCCTTTTGCTCCACTGAGAACAGCGGACCAGAAGGTAAGTCGTTGCATTTTTGGGTCTGTATTCTTCAAAATACCCTCATAGTTGGCTTCACCGAGTATGACCGGCATCCGGGGCTCTCTCTCTTTTTCCTCTCTTATCAGTTCAATAGTACGTTTGACACTGATATAATCGTTGTGTCCTGACTGTATGAGATTGAAATCGATCAGGGAAGGATCCTGCAGCTGTTCTCTTCCTATCTCTGTAGGATGGATAGTGATGAGGTTGCCAAAGGGTTCTGTCTGTCTGATATATGCTGCCAAACGTGTCCATCCCTCATGCAGTGCATACATCTCTTCTGTACGCGTTTTACTGAGGTAATATGGCATGGTCGCCTCGCCGGCAATACACCATACTACAGGGTAGCACCCCCATCGTGCGATCAGGTATCGCCAGTGCTGTTGCATTTTCTCTTCACCCATCTGAAGAAGGTAGTAACCCCAGGAACCTAGAATAGATGGGATGAACCCTGCTTCAATAAGTACTGCAATGCGTCTGTCTGCAGCATCGAAGTATGCCGGATTGATACGTGTGTAGCCTGCTTCCCAGGGGAAGCCCGCTTCATTGCTTCCTCTTGGATCAAAACTGTCCATGTCAGGGAAGAGACCTGCTACGAGCATAATGACATTGAAGCCCTGCTCCTTTCTTCTGGAGAGCAGTGTGTTGAACTCTTGGGGAAAGGAGAGACGTTTGCTCAGCGCCATCCACCAGGTATCGGCAAACCAGAAGAAGGGCTCTCCGTTTTCATCGGTTAAATAGTATTTTTCTGTGTCAACATTGAGTTTTGGAGGGAGTATCTGTGTTGATGCTGTGACATCAAGTTTGGATTCCATATTGTGGAGGGAAGCATTTTCTCTATCGGAGCAGACTGTCATAATGTGGTAAAGCCCGGTCTCTTTGGGGATGAATCGTACAGCCCATCGATTGCCTCCTCTCCAAAAAGAAGGAATACACCAGGTTGTGCCTGATGGAGAGGTAATATGGATGTCCAGTTCTATCTCGTTAAACGGGTCGTGATAAGATTTTTCGGAAAGGTACTCCCACTCAATAAGTCGGTTTGTCTCACCCTTTAATGAGACCATGCTTTCTCCCACCAGCCGGTATGCATACTCAGTTTTCTGACAAGTGACTGTGGCAGTTTTTCATACTGTCTGCCAAGTTTGTATCCGGTATACTTCATGGCATTGCGCAGGAAGAATTCCGGAATGCGCAGCCATGCTTTTTGGTCGATCAGGTAGGAGAGTTCGGACTTGACGTACCTGCCGCCTTCTCCTTCTGCTTTACCGAAATGTTTCAGTATCCACTCTTCTTTCGTATGAAAAACACCGATGTCAAAATAGCGTTGGAACTCTTCAACAGGGCTGTAACTGTGTGAATGGAACACCTGTGCATCCGCAGCATAGGCGATGGCGTATCCTTTCTGTAGCAGTTTGGCACCGATATGGGTATCTTCTCCAACGATCAGACCGTTTTTAAACCAGTCTACCTCTTCCATGGCGGATCTTCTGTATGCGGCAAAACTGTCAGAGAGAAAAGCAGTTTTAATGCCGTAGGTTGAAGCATCCTCTATGGTACGTACATAAGATGTTTCAGGATAGTTGAATGCCCTTAAGTGTTTGCCAAAAAGGGAAGTGCTTTCATAAGGCAGTTGTCTTCCGTAAACAGCAGCGACTTGTGTATCTTGAAAAGGCATGAGCAGGGTTTCTATGGCATCATCCGTACAAGGAAGGGCATCTTGTGTAAGAAAGACCAGAAACGCACCCTTGGCACGCTTTGCTGCTTTTGTTCTCGTCCCGCCATGATCAAATTCCGACTGGGGAATGGTCATAATATGATCGGTATACTGTTTGGCGATCTGCAGGGTATTGTCTGTCGAAGAGGAATCGATAATGATCAGCTCAAAAGAGACGGTTTGATGTGAAAGTTTTTTCAACAGGGTGGGAAGATAGCGCTCTGCATTGAAAGTAGGAATGATCACGGAGATATCCAAGGTACCTACCCTCCCGTTTGTTTCTGAAAGTATAGCAGATAAGAGGTCAGAGCTACCTATATAGGCAGTTGACTGACATAGGCTTCAAAGCCTCTGAATGATCCGGAAAGTGTTGCCTTCCCTCCCTCTTCATCCAGTTCATACTGGATATTGATAGCGGTAACTGCCCACTCTGAAGGGTCAAGTCCAAAGTTTTGGTTTTCTGCACCTGCCGGAGGATTCTGGTTGAGTTGCTGCAGTAGTGCCTGCAGGTTTTGATAGGCAATATTGACACGGAAAAAATCAGGCCACTGACCATCATCGGTTGTTGTTCTGTTTGGTGAAGGAAAAACCTCAGTGATCAGTTTTGATGATGGAGAGTTGGTTGACCACCAGGATTCGTCACTTACAACAGTCGCGACATGGACAAAATTGGTTGTGGGATCAAACTGGATCCCGCGTTTCTCTTTGATCCATGCTTCACCGGCAGCGTAAAGACCAATGATGTAGTTGAGCACAACGCCTGTACGTCTATTTTTCAAGTAAACACCAAAACTGACACTGCCCCCGATGTTGTTGCCATAGTTGAAATAGAGTGGCGGATCGAATGATGCCTGAATTGCGAGGTTTCCTGAGCCATCTTTTTTCCACGGATATGAAAGTGAAGAGTTTCCAAGTTGATACGTGAAGGTACTTTGCGGACCACCGTAATGGATATATTGATCAGGTGCATTATAGAGATTGATCGTTACTCCGCCGGCCAATAGCCCGTTAACACATTCAGATTGGGTAATCCCTCCACCGGCATCTACCTGTGCAGCAGCTGTACCTATACCAAGATTACGGACACCTGTACGTACATCCAGGCCGGTATAGGTACCGTGATCGGGATATTGCATATATGATCCGTTATTGATGAAGACACTTACCGGGTCAACATAACGGATATCCCAGTAGGGTTTTTCATTTCCCGGATAAGAGATAAAGTACTGTGTATCTCGAAGTGTTCGCACTGTATCTGCAGGGGTAGCATAGTAGACATATTGTACTGCATGATTCGCATCACATGAAGCTGAGATAAGAACTTGTTTGGCATTTGGATCACTCTGATAGACAACAGTAAAAGGTTTAGGCTCATTTTCCTGTCCTTCTCCTCTATACTCTGCATATTTTTCTTTTGCTTCGGCATAAAGCTCTTTGGCTTTATCTTCGATCTTGTCGCCCAGATCACATCCGCTAAGAAGCAGTATGGAGGCTGTAAGAAGTGTATAGCTGAATTTGTTCATCATTAAAACCTTGTATATAAATTGAGTATGATATTTTTTAGTATAGCTGAATAAAAATAAAATATGAATTGCTGACTAATCTCTCTGGAAAAATTCCTGTATTTTAATTGTGATATAATTTAAATACAGATGAATCATAATTTTATGATGAAGATGGGAGGAGGTTCAGGTATGATGATCGCACAAATTTTAATTTTATATCTCTTGATTATACTCATCGCATCTTTGATAAAACATCACAACATCAAGCTTGTTATTGTTTTAATTCTGACAACAGTTGTTGTTTTTGAACTGATATCCCTTACATTGACAGATACTTTTATTGATTATCGTTTTTATACACATTTCAAAATTGAATCAATAAAGGACTTTGGTGTTTTATTCATAAAAGAGATTATTATTTTTTTGATTTTGTATATAGTATCAGTCTATTTCATTATGAAAGCATCCGATATACTTAGTAAGAAGAAAATGAATCTTTTGTATAAAGTTGCAAGTGCAGCTCTTTTTATTGCTGTATTGTGGCAAGATAATGGGATTATTCAAAACCTTTTTGATATTTATAGAATCACCCATGTAGAGAAGAAAACATTTAATGAGAGTTTGAAATCATTGAATATTGATCCCAATGCGTATATTTTACCGGAAAATATCAAAGCAGTACCAGGAAAGAATATTATCGTTATTTCTGTTGAGTCGTTGGAGCAAGGTTTTTTTAGTAAGCATTTTCCAAATTTACTACCACATCTTCACTATTATTCAGACAAATGGACTTTTTTTCAAAATATGCCGGTAGCTCCGGGTTCAGGTTGGACGGCTGGTTCATTATATACACATCAAGTAGGAGTACCTGCTTTTGTCAATATGGAGGATAAATCCTTTAAGTCAAAAAATGGATATATTAATGAAGAAGGCAAGGGCAATAATATATTTCAAGGTATAAGAGATAATAAACTGGTTGGGCTTGGAACGATATTTCAAAAGGCGGGTTATGACTATAGATACCTAATGGGAAATATTGAGTTTGCAGGTGTTGAAGACCTATTACAGAGTTATGGGTATCAAACAATATCACAAAAAAATACTATAGGAAAGTATAAACCTATTGTTATGGGATTAAATGATTTGGATCTGTTTCATGAAGCCAAGTTACAAATAGATGCGTTGTCCCAACATAAAACGAAACCATTTGCTCTGTTTATGTCAACGATCAATACACATTTCCCTATAGGGATTTATGATGAGCGTATGGAACAATATGTTCCTAAAAGAGATGATCCTTTAGAGTTCAGTATAGCATCTGTTGATTATTTGATTCATGATTTTATTCAGTATTTGCAAAAAAAAGATCTGTTGAAGGATACGGCTATTTTTATTTTTCCTGATCATTTGTTAATGGGCAGAGGTGGGGATATTCATCAAAGACTTAATATGCAGCCGAGACAATTATATCTACTTACAAATGTAAAGCCTGATAAGTTTAAGAAACAGACTACGGATAGTATTTATCAAGTAGATATACCACGGTTCATTATAGATGGTGCAGAGATTAAAACCAATGCAAAATTTTTATTTGATCTTATTGATACAAATGACACAATTCAGTTTATAGAAGATAATAATTTAAAAATAACTGCGCTAAATGCAGCAGCAATTGAAAAAAAGAATTTTAAAGATGAGATTAGTATAGAACTCAAAGGAGAGTATATCTATGTTAGATCGGGAGAGAATGAAATTGTTTCTAAAGTAAGTGATAAAAGTCTACTATACGATTATATGTTCTCTCAAGATATGGTATTCTTGAATGAAACAATTACATTGTATAAAAATAGACCTATATTCCAGGGGAATATGGATGATGATTATTACAGGTTGTTACATTTAATAGTCAAAACAAAATCGCAAAAAATTAATATGGCTTATTTGGGGAACAGGCAACATATTGGCTTAGTAAAGTTTCCTCAGGAGGAGAAAAAAGTTGTATTCAAAAAAGAAGAAGTAGAAAATATTGTCTCTTCTCATAAGTATGTTTACCAATATAGAGACAGTTTGATCCGGAAGGTGGATAATAATGTATGTAAAGAGCAAAAAGATATCTTTGTATTAGAGAATGAAAATCTTTTCAATAAATACAACCTGACGATAGAATATGATCAAAAGTCAGATAGATACAAAATGACGGCACTCAATAATGATCCATTTATTTTAATCAATACACTCAATACACGTTTTAACAAAGTTCTTTTGAAGTATATCGTTACAAATGATATCGATCATGCATCCTTTCAAATTTTTTACAAAGATGATAAAAATGGCAGTTATACAGAGGATGAATCTGTCTCAATCAAACTGAAAAAAGGAAATAATGAAATTTATTTACTGATACCTTCAAAGTATATTGAGAATAAACTAAGAATCGATATATCCAATCGTAGTGGTGAGTATAGGGTGAAAGAGCTATCTTTGGTAGACTGTAAAACAAATTAGGAAAAACGGATTGCTTTGGTGTAAAGTGGTTTTTCAATATGCTTGTAGTAGAGTAAACTAAAAATGATACAAAGTAGAATAATCACAAACAGCCCCACAAGAGGAAGCCATGAATGTATTTGAGAAGTGAAAAAACTGCGTAAACCTGAGTAATAGAAAAGTTCTAAAATAATCAAATGGGAAAGATACAAAGTGTAAGAAGCATCTCCTATAGCAACCGGTATCCTGCCTGCTTTGTAAAGAGATTGGTGTTCAAGTATGAGTGCAGAGAGAACGACCATAGCCGCACCTGCACCAAATGTGGCAATGCGCATCCACCCGTTCTTTGTTTCATGAAGGATGCCATACTGATATGCATAGACAGTGATGAACAATGCAACAGGGAGTACCCAAAGACGTATAAGTATACCTCTGTACATATAGAGTAGAACTCCGGCAAAGAATTCAAGCAGAAAGGGTGAGTAGAAAAAACTACTGTGTAGTGTAGGATGATTAAAAAAATAGAGTGTTATAACAAGGAGTCCCAGAAATATGACCGGGATGATACTGTATAACTTTTTGACAGGGATAAACAAAGTAGCAGCAAACAGAAAATAGAAGTAGAGTTCATAACTGAGAGACCAGGACACAGGAAGGATCAGTTTGAACATATCAGTTTGTGTCAGAAAAAATGAACCGATCCAGTCAAGTGCAAAGAGATGCTGAGGATCTTTTTTATAGAGAATAAGTGCCATCAGAAACAGGAACGGCCAGTATCCGAGATAGATCCTGAAAAGTCTGTGTTTTAGAAAACGTTTTGCCTGTTGAAATGTGCGGGGTTTGTTAAAAGTAGTATATGCCATGATATATCCGCTGATGATAAAGAAGATATCTACACCGAGAAACCCCCATTCGGAAATTTTCTTTATCCATATAATATCTCCGCCCATGACGATGTAGTGTGCCAGGGCATGATGCAAAAGTACAAGGATGGCGGCAACAGCACGGAGCATCTGGATATTGGAAAGTAGCGCCGTCTGTTGTGCTGTGTTATGCAAATAGATTAACCTTTTGATTGTGACTGGAACGTTGATATGGTCTGTAGAATCGTATCGACGGATACAGGGGAGAGCACATATCCTTTTTCATATTCCCTGACTCGTTCTGCGGGGGCACCGACATCAAAGACCATCAGTGGCATCTGCATCATCATAATTTCCTGAGTGGTATAGGAGAAGGTCTCCGGACAGATGGATGGGATAAGAAAGATATCTATCTGTTCCTGTGTGATTATCTGTGGGAGTTGTTCTCTGTCATAGCGACCGGTTACTTTAAAATGGGGACTTTTGATGAATTCAGAGATCTCACCGATGAGAACAACATCGATATTAAGCCCTTTTTCTTCAATTGCTTTGACAAGTGCCTTGATCATACCTGCACCTTTGGCATGGTTAATGGCGCCTAGAATACCTATCGTTGTTTTTCCCTGTACTGTCTGTGAAGTGTGAGGTACCGTTGGAAGCGGTTTGACACTATGAGGCTTGACTTCGATTTTTTCAGGATCGAGATGAGGATATGCTTTCAGAAGGATTGTCTTGGAAGATTCGGAGAAGCAGAGCAGGGTTGTTGCTGTCTCAAGTAATGCATACCAGTCTTTACGCCAGATGGAAATATCTGCGTCAGCGTTTCCAAAAGCTTTCCATTCGTGCCCGCTATGCTGTAAGCAGGTTTTACATGCTTCAAAATTATCAGGGATCTGGCAAAAGGTATCTTTTTCGTTCAGGAGTGTAAAATTGGGACAGACCGGGTAGTAATCATGAATCGGAATAATAAGATCTGCGTTTGAGACTTCACTTAATTCCTTGAGCAGTGCCAGCATACGGGGTGTCTCACGATAGGAGACCAGTGAGTTGACAAAAACTTCTTGAAAGGTCATTTCCCGTAAAAGATGCTCCAAACCACTGATGAACTCCATATAGAAATCAAAGGTATAGGTATTGTAACGGAACTGGCATACGAAACGATTGGCATAGAAATCATACTGGACATAGAGGGCTTTCTTCCCTGCAAGATAGTCATTCTCGAAGCGTTCTTGTGCGTAGTGGTTCGCGCCACCTCCAAGGGCATGGTCAATAATGAGGTGAATGCCTTCGTCTGTTTTGGAAGAGGCGATCATCACAAGAAGTTGACGAAGGTCATGATGCGGATCTTTTTGGACATAGGTTTGTACCATGCGGTCATAGTCAGGGTAGCGTTTGAGCAGCTTGAGACCATTCTCCTGCATCAGTCTCTTTTTCTCTTCAGAAGAGAAGGATCCCCCATGTTTATGATAGACAAAGAGGTTGGGGACAAGCAGGTTTTTGTATCCATGTTTGATGGCACGTTGACACCAGTCGTTCTCCTCTCCGTATCCTTTGCCGAACGTCTCTTCATCGAAGAAACCGATCTCCTTGACAAGATTATGGTTGACCCCCATACAGAAGCCGACACCTGTAGGAATCTCTTCATAGTATGCTTCCGCATTGACATTGCGGAAGACTTTGTCCAGTGCATTGACCTCCATGCCCTCAAAGATCTCATTGTCATCGATAAATTTTGGAAAACTGGCGATCTGACCTGCATTGGTAAATGGTGTGGTAGAGGCAATGTGTTCCATATGTATAATGGGATACATCAGACGCTCTACCCAGAATGCAGGTACTTCGGTATCGGTATTAAGTATAATGAAATGGTCGTTGACATGGGTAACTGCCTCATTGACACTTTTGACAAAACCAAGGTTCTCTGTGTGATTGATGAAAAGAGCATCAGGGTGTTTTTTCAGGCGTTCTTCAAGAAAAGGAACAACACGTTCGTCAGGACTTGCATCATTGATGATAATGAGTCTGTATGGTGTTGTTGTGTAACGTTCAATACTGTCAAACAGTGCTTCAAGGTAGTCAAAACCATTATAGACAGGAATGACAATATCGATGCAGTGCTCTCCCAGTGAGAAGTGGCGTTGCTTGAAAGGTTTGATTGTTTCAAGAGGATCAAGTTTGACAAGGGTCTTATATCGTGCAAGATTATTTTGACTCTTTTCATTGATCTTCTGAATAAGATAGCGTATCTCTCCACGTTTAAGGTAGAAAAAAACCTTTTTCAGAAGATCCGGGTTGTTTTTTAGTGCACTTAACGCTCTTTTACTGTTTTTCAGAAGGGAAAATAGAGGTGCAGGTACATGTTGCTGGATCTTGTTTTTGAAACGTTTTTTTAGATCAGCCAGCTCCCTGAGCTCTTCGATCTCTCTCTTTTGCTGTGCAAAAATATCTTTACCATGATACTGTTGAGAGAGTACCAGTTTTGCTACTTCATCGAGTGTTTCGTCATCAAGTTGAGAGTAGTGAGAAGGGCTTGGTGCAATGGTTTTGTTCTTTACATGACAGATAATACCGAAAAAGCGTTCAATGGCATGGGCGAGAGTATTATCCTTTTGACCTTTCTCCTTTTCAAAGTTCAGTTTTCCTTCCCTGAAGAGTGTCAAGATAGGTTCGATCAGTTCAGCACGTACCCAGAACATTGTACCGCCTGCAAAGAGATATGAGTCCTGGAAGAGAAATCCGGACATATCTACAAGCTTGTCTATTTTTGCCGTATTGCCATAGTCATATCGTTCGGAATCAAGAATCGTATTTTTTCCTGTGATCATACCGATATTCGGATCGGTTTTGAACATAGAGAGTATTTTTTTCACAGTCTGGTCAGAACCGATCAGGTCAAAATAGAGCAGTTTGCGCCAAACATGTCCAAGTGGACTGTCGCCGGTTTTCTTGCTGTGAAGTTTGCAGATGTAGGGGTAGGTATCTGTACCGATAATATCCATTACAAGCAGGAACGGCAGTACATCACGTCCTCTGTTTTCTGTTTTATAGACATGGATATCCGGATGGGTTTCAAAGAGTGTAACAATCTTCTCATCCGGCATATGTTCCGGTACGGTGACAAAAAGATCATACGGTGTTTCAAGTTTTTCAAGATACTCTCTTATTTCCGGCCAAAGATCGATATAGAAGATGTGAAAGATGACAGCGACCTCTTTGGCACTTTTAGTGACAGCTTCCGGTTCTGATCTGGTGATTGTACCATTGGCGTAGTGAAGCTGAATGATCTGTTTGTTCAAAATAACGACCTTTTAGTGTAAATTTTGCAGCGGATTATGCACCGATCTGATAATATTCAAAGCCCATCTCTTCCATACGTCGTTTATCAAATTGATTACGACCATCAAAAAATACCGGTGTCTTGAGCAATCGTTTCATCTCATCGAAATCCGGACTTCGGAACTCCTGCCACTCCGTTATCAGAATAATTGCATCGGCATCTTTCAGTGCTTCATATTTGCTGTCGACATAACTGACATGTTGATTGTCTTTAAGGTAAAAACTCTCCGCTTCATGACGTGCTTTTGGGTCATAGGCAACCACGTGTGCCCCTCTGGAAGTAAGCTCATTAATAATGGTAATGGAAGAGGCTTCACGCATATCGTCTGTTTCAGGTTTGAATGCAAGTCCCCAGACAGCGAAAGTCTTACCATGAAGGTCTTCCCCGAAACGATTGATGACTTTTGTGCTCACTACTTTTTTCTGTGCATAGTTGACCGCTTCTACCGCATCGAGAATACGGGGGGTGTAGCCGTGGTCTTTGGCTGTTTTTGCCAGTGCCTGAACATCTTTTGGGAAACAGCTTCCGCCATATCCGCAGCCGGGGTAGATAAAGCTGTAGCCGATACGGCTGTCGCTCCCTATACCGTTACGTACTTTATTGACATCGGCACCGACACGCTCACAGATGTTGGCGATCTCATTCATGAATGAGATCTTGGTTGCGAGCATGGCATTGGCAGCATATTTTGTCATTTCGGCACTTTTGATGTCCATTCCGATAAACCGGTCATGTGTTTTCATAAAAGGGGCATAAAGATCATGCATGATCTGTAGGGCTTTATCGCTGTCCGCACCGATAACAACACGATCCGGATGCATAAAATCCTGAATAGCGGCACCCTCTTTGAGGAACTCCGGATTGCTGACCACATCAAAAGGAATGGTGACACCGCGATCATCCAGGGCTTTCTGTACCGCCTCTCGGACTCTGTCAGCAGTACCTACGGGGACGGTGGATTTGTCGACAATGACCATATAGTGCTGCATATACTCTCCGATGCTTTTGGCAACAGCAAGTACATATTTCAAGTCGGCACTTCCATCCTCTCCCATAGGTGTACCTACGGCTATAAAGGCAATGTCGGTCGACTCGATGGCACTTTTGATATCGGTGGTAAAATGAAGGGTTCCTTTTTCATGGTTTTCAAGAACCATCTTTTCCAGACCGGGTTCATAAATGGGGATGATCCCTTTTTTAAGGGATTCGATCTTCTCTTCGTCAATGTCCACACAGGTGACCTTGTTTCCCATTTGTGCAAAACAGGCTCCGCTTACCAAGCCGACATAGCCTGTTCCTATGACTGAGATTTTCATACTGTGTGTATCCTTAGTTTTAGAAATATTATAAAACGATTTTATGGTAGAAAATTTAGCTTTTCTTATGTTTGATATAGTAAAGCTATTTTAGCGAACTTCTTTTCAAATCTTTCTGAAGCACTGCTGAAGGAAGATATATATGAGAATTTTTTAAATATTTTATCTTATAATTAACATAATGTATACAAATCTTTCTGAAGGGGGGAATTGATCATGATAGATTTTGATAGACTTGAAAAAGAGAAGGATGTATTACGGGAGAAGTTTTTGTCAGCAAAGCCTTTTCCTCATATTGCCATTGATGATTTTTTGGTACCCGGTGCTGCGGAAAGGCTGTATGAGTCGGTACCACAGCCGGACAAAAAGCATGAGTATAAAGACTATCTGTTTTCTAAAAACAGATTTGCCTATACAGATATAGAGAATTATGGAGATGCATACAAGGAATTGCATCATGATATCACTTCAAAAAAGTTTGCAGAGTTGATATCATATATTACGGATGAGGATGTTTTCTTTGATGAGAACCTGCATGGTGGAGGTATCCATTTGGGAGCAAAACAGAGTCATCTTGATATGCATGCGGATTTCAACTACCATCCAAGCAGACCGCACTGGTTTAGGAATCTGAATCTGCTGCTTTATCTGAACAAAGACTGGAAACCGGAGTATGGAGGTGCACTAAGACTTAAAGATGCACGTACAGGGGAAGAGGCACCTTCTATTGAACCGCTTATGAACAGGTTGGCTATCATGCACTGTAGAGAGTATACACTGCATGGGTACGACACAACACATTTTCCTGACGGAAAATATAGAACATCCGTAGCGATCTATGCCTATACATACCATGAAAAACAACTGGATAAACCGAGAACAACGATCTGGGTCTCTGAAGATAATGCATTGAAAAAAGTGTTGGCAAAACTCTGGCTGCCTGCTGTCGCGATCAAGAAACGACTGCTAGGGTAGATTTATGCTATTTTCTGTTTTCCTACAAAGTAGGTTAAGAGATACATACAAATATCGCTAAAGATGTTGATAAGCCGTATAAGCAGGATAGCAAAGATCACAATGTCTGTTGGCAAATTGAAGTGGATAAATTTCAAAATAGCAATAAAAGCTCCCTCTCTAACGCCCAATCCTCCGGATGCACCCGGTGTAACAAACCCGATCAGCCAACTGATAATATAGATACTCGCCACCTTGAGAAACAGAGAGATGCTCCAGTCATGAAGGGAGTAAGCAATAATGATAGCCAGCATCATACCTTGTATGGCAATGGAGAGTGTGAAAAGAGATGTGATCTTGAGTTTTTTCAATACTGTAAATGATGGGAATATAAAGAAAAGGATACCAATCGCACCTACTGCAGAAGAGACAAGTATGGACTTGATATAGATATGGATATCTGATGAAAAGAGGGCAAACAGTGTAGAGGCAATGATTGTAGCGATCAAGATCATGATGGTATGTATCGTTGCAATTTTTGCCATTTCAAGTTGAGAAAGATGCAGTTTCGATGCCAAAGCCTGTCTACCGACCAGGTGAAATATATTTCCCGGTAAATATTTGGAAATATCTGTTTTTTCATAATAGTAATAGGATTTGATGAAACAATTTTTTGCAAAATGACAAATCAGTTTATGCCATCCAAAAATACCTATCAGGTTTGAAACAATATTCAATATAAACAGATAGAAGATAATTGATTTGGTATCATCAATACGTGCCATAAAATCTTTGACCGTATATTCCTGCTGAAGTTTATAGAGGATATATACCAGTCCGATTACCCCCAGGGATTTTCCGAATGTATAAAGAATTTTTTTGATTTTCTGTTGATCAAACAAGAGGGTCACCACCTTTAATATGGGAGAAAATCTTGTTTTCAAGGGTATCGACAGCCTGTTTGTTACTGAGTAGTCTATCATAGGTTTTTAGGGCATTACGAGCGACTTTTTGGTGTAGATCCGGATCGTTCTTTATTTCGATGATCCTGTCGGCGAGTGTTTCCGGTTCAATATCTTGTACATAAAAGATATCTTCATTGTCCGTAAAAGACTCCTGCATGGCATCGGTCGCAAGTGTAAGGTGCGGTTTCCCGACTCTGAAAGAGTCGTTGGTTTTGTTCAGCACGACACTGTTGGCACGTTCACCAGTGTTGAAGAGTCCCAGGTTGATATCGCAGGCATTGTAGTAGTAGTTGAGTTCTTCAAGCGACATAAAGCCTTTAAACTCAATATTCTCCAATTGATATTTCTCTGCCAGATCACGGCACTTCTGATGATCCGGTCCTTGACCGATCATCACAAAGAAGGTGTCATCACCTCTCTCTTGCAAAATACGTGCCGCTTCTATGATGACAGGGGTACCGTGCAGAGGAATATAGCTTCCGACATACAGCACGGTAAACTGCTCTTTATAGCGTTCTGCCTCAATCGGTTTGACATTCTCTTCATTGATCGTTAACGGCACACGTACGAACTTCTCTTTGGGAACACGATAGGTCTCTGAAAGCATATCGATCAGTTTCTGTGTATCGACAATGATGAAATCAGCTTTCTCCAATGACTTCTGTTCGATCCATCGGGTAAGTTTTCCCGGGAGACTATCCGGTGTGTAGACTTTCCTGTCATTACACATCATATCGAAAATGGAGAGGTAAAAATCAAAGATGATCGGTTTACTGGTAAAAAGACGCATGAATATGACTAAAAAGTGTCCCATGTACCCAACATAGTAAAAATCCTTCCCAAGCATTTGAAACGGAAGTCTTGAAAGAATACTTGGAATACGTGTTGCATAACTTTTTCCCTCAGAGATACATTCGGCATAGTCAAATTTTTTTTGCAGAACCTCTCTGTGGAACTTGTTTCTGGAGATCGTAGGTTTGTCGCTGCAGGTAAAAAGAACTTTCATCTTACTCTTTGTTCATCTTCAGGGATGTTTTCATCTGCTCGACACGCAGCTCTTCAAGCAGTTTTCTGTTGACTGAGAGCAGGTCGGCAATAAAGGCAATGAGCCCTGTCTGAAATCCCATTCCCATGAGTACTCCAGCAAGTATGACAGACTGAATATGACCATCACCCTCTCCGGTAAAGTAGAAGTAGAGGTAGCGAAGCCCCAGCAAAAGTCCCAGCCCGAACAGTACAGCCGCAATAGACATGAAGAACTGAAACGACTTATACACCACCGAAATACGGACGATGGTAACCACCGACTTTTTGATGTAGTTGGGGATACTTGAGAGCAGACGTGAAGGTCTGAGGTCTTCATTGGTCCGGATAGGTACGGAGGTGATCGCCATATTCTTCTGCCCCGCCTGAATAATGGTCTCCAGCGTATAGGTATAGTTGTTGTAGACATTCAGCTGCATGGCACACTCACGGCTCATGGCACGAAAACCGCTTGGTGCATCGGGAATGTTCGTGCGGCTTGCCTTACGTACAACCCATGAACCCAGTTTCTGCAGGAGTTTCTTTGCAGGAGAGAAGTGCTCGGTTTTGTCAATGGGACGCGCTCCGATGACATATTCGGCTTTGTGTTCCAGAATAGGCTTGACCAGTTTGGGAATATCCTGTGCTTCATACTGGTTGTCCGCATCGGTGTTGACAATGACATCCGCACCCTGTCTGAGACACTCTTTGATCCCTGCCATGAACCCTTTGGCAAGTCCCTGATTATGTTTAAAATCGACAATGTGATCCACACCGCACTCTTTGGCGACTTTGACCGTATCGTCCGTACTCCCATCATTGATGATGAGCCACTCCACTTTATCAAAACCCTCAACTTCTCTTGGGAGTGCACCCAATGCAATGGCGAGAGTTTCCGCTTCATTGTAGCAGGGTATCTGGATAATGAGTTTCATGGCTTCCCCCTATAGGTAGTATGTCAAAAAATAAAAAAAATCAGAATAGATCGCTTCAATACAGAGAAGGATGGTCACGATGACCATCAGAAAGTTCTCTTTAAAACGTTCTACAAAAACGGAAGCCATTATAGCGAATGCGACCATAAAAGGGAGTAAATAGCGTGGCTGAAGTCCTCCTGTGTATCCACTGTGAAGAAAGTTTGTATAGGAGAAAAGAATCTGAATAAGCATTACGGAAAAGAGTGACAAAAGGGCTATCTTCCCAAGAACACAGCTCTCTTTTTCTCTTTTCCTACATGGAAGAAAAAGTGCAAAAACAGCAAATAGATGAAGGGTTAAACTGCCGACAATCAACAGTACGGAAGGTTTTGTAAAAGCGTGGTGTGAAAGTATGCCGAACCATCCGCTGCGTATATTTTCCCAATAGTGTTTGATCCACTCTCCAAAATGCATCGGGATCCGTTGTTCCGGAGCAATAAAGTAGACGGAATGAAGATACTCTTCAGGGTGTGTTACTTTCAGTGTAGGGACGATGGCATGATAGTGCATGAAAATATAGAGTTGATACATCACTACAGGGATCAGAAAAAGGATCAGTATAGCAATACCTGATTTGGGAATGCGAAACGGAATTTTCTTTCTGAAAAGGTATACAAAGTAGTAGAGCAGTGCAAAAAATGCCATCATGGCAGCAGTAAGTTTGCCAAAGTAGGCAAGAAACCCTCCCAGACCTAAAATAAAATAGCTTGTCAAGCTGTATTGCTGTTTTATCAGTTTTAATAGACCGATCAAGAAGAGCAGCCCTCCCAGGAGTGCAAGATTGTCATTGTTAAGACTGCTTCCAAGGTAGGCATGCATCGGGATTGAGATCAAAAGACTCAGGTATACAAAATCACCAAGAATATCCAGTTTTGCTTCCAACCCAAGGTATGCCAGAAGAATAAGGGTTGCAAAAAAGAGCGC
>Ga0256843_1000762_pt1 | contig 26763 bp, 23 predicted proteins | sample AlvinellametaG_FD_191572 | JGI IMG/M metagenome (GOLD analysis project Ga0256843, IMG submission 191572) | Pompeii worm associated microbial communities from hydrothermal vent at the East Pacific Rise, Pacific Ocean - Alvinella | ecosystem: Host-associated > Annelida > Integument > Unclassified ... | reverse complement strand
AGTCCACCGGTCACTTTGGCAATAAAGGCGTCATCCAGCCCCAGTCCGAGATCCGCCGCCGCTTTTTGATAAAGCGCGATCTTCTCATCTTTCTTGCTCATGCGTTTCTCCTTATAATTGAAATACTCCTATATTATGCCATAGAAATCTTCCAAAATTCTCATCACAAAACACAGATTTTATTTGGGGAAAGAGCAGGGAGTCATCCCGCCTTCATGGTTTCACTGTCGATCTCGATAACCGTATGGACATTCCCCCGGGGATTGAAATCGGCCGTCAGTCTCATCCGTCGGGGCTTGAGCCGACGATAAAGAGTATCAAATATTTCGTTGGCGGCATTCTCATGAGAGATATAACGATCCATAAAGCTGTTGATATAGAGTTTGAGCGCTTTGAGTTCGATCACCTTCTCATCGGGAACATAGCTGAGCCGGATCGTGGCAAAATCGGGATAGCCCGAGCGGGGACAACGGCACATAAACTCCGGCAGCTCAATGTCAATCGTATAGCTCTTTTCATGATCATTGGGCCAAAAGTGTTCATCCCGGTCGATATCAAACTCTTTGATCTCTTTCTCTCCATACTTCACTGTATACGCTCCTTGATGGGATTGTTAAGGGAGACGAACTCCTCTTCACTCAACACCCGTCCGGCGGCAAAGCCCTGAATATAGTCGACGTCAATCCCTTTAAGCGTGACAATCTTGTCCGCGCTGTCTACCCATTTCGCACCGCTGAGCATTCCCATCTCGTGGGCCATCGCCACGAAAGAGCGTAGAATCGACAAATTGCCGTCACGATCCAGTTCGACGGTATATTCCCGATCAAACTGAATCATGTCAAAGGGAAAGTGCCGCAGATACTCCATCGAAGCGTTACTGGAGCCGAAATTATCCAGACAGAGACGTACTCCCCATCGCTTGATATCTTTAAGCCGCTTGAAATACTCTTCGAGCCGGTGATGGCTTTTACGTTCGTAGAGTTCCACGATCAGACGTTCCGGACGGACTTCCGATGCGATCAGCCGCTTCCGGAACTCTTCGAGAAAACGCTCATTCCGCAACGAAAACGGAGAGAGATTGAAACTCAAAGATATCTCCTCGTCCGAAAGACGGGCACACTCCAGAACCCGTTCAACGATCAGAAGATCGTAGTCAATCCCGAAATTGTGACGATTGATAATAGGCAAAAAGGTTCGGGGAGGAAGCAGTGAACCATCTTTCGCCCGCATCTTGACCGCGATTTCATAGAGATCCCGTCGATCTTTACGGAGATTGAGCAGCGGACGAAACTGCAAAAAGAGGTCTTTTCGCCTCAAAGCTTCAATCACTTTTCTCTCCGATTCCGAAAGCTCCCGGGCATCGGAGACTTCGACAGGATCATCCGATCGGGGACCGCGACTCTCCTTCTGGATCAACAGATCACGCAGTTGATCCACCGCCCGCTCCGGGTCATCAATATTGTTTCGAATGACGGCGAAGGCGAACTCGACCTCGATGCCTTCCAGCTCGGGATGGGTGGCGGCGAAGCGCTCCAACGCCCGTTCCACTTCCTGCGGTTCGGCATCGATGCCCAGAAGAAACTCGGCGCCGTTTTTACGCCCGACACACCCTTTTCCTCCCAAGGGGCCCAGTAGATCCCGATCCAGACGTTCCACCAGCAGACGCAGCAGCCGATCGGCCCGCCCCACGCCGAAATTTTCATTGATTACCCCGAGATTGGCAACCTGAATCGCCGCCAACGTCGGGGGGCGGTTCCGGTGGATCCGATCAATAAACGCCTCATAATGGTACCCCCCGGTCACCCGGTCCAACAGGGTTTCCCTCCGGCTCAGCTCCAAGGCAAAGTAGATAAAATAGACGACCGTAAAAAGCATCGCCCCCATTAAAATCATATTGGCGGGGGTCAACGCAATGGGATCCTCTCTAAAAAAAACCCCGTAGGCAAGTGCAAAGACGAACAGCAGGACCGGTATCCCGATCCGCAGAGCCATTTTGAAGTTACGGGCCCGTTCGTCCCTGACCGACTGAAGCATCAGACGTCCAGATGTTTGACATCTTTGGCATGGGTCTCGATGTAGTTCCGCCGGGGCTCGACCTCGTCGCCCATAAAGAGGGTAAACGTATCGCTGGCCTTCTCCAAGTCATCGATGGTAATCTGCAGCAACCGACGATTTTCGGGATCCATCGTCGTCTCCCAGAGCTGCTCGGGATTCATCTCCCCCAGTCCCTTGTAGCGCTGGATGTAGGCCCCTTTACGGGCGCTGGCCAGGATCTGATCCAACAGCTCCAGCAGATCTTTGTCGGCAAACTCCTCGGTCAACCGCTCCTTGATCCGATCGTAGATATAGAGCGCCTCGTTGTAGTGGGGGTTGGTGAAGAGGTTGTCGTCGATGATCAGCTCTTCGAGCCCCTCGTTGGTCTGAACGTAATAGTGGAGCCGCTCTTCGCTGACGCTCTTGTTGAGGATGTTGTACCCCAACCCCAGGATATGCTGTTCCAGAGAGTGCGCCAGTGCCTCGTTCTCCTGTCCCACCACATCGGGGTTTTCGATCATATAGCGCAGCACCTCCGCCAGGGCGAAGCGCTTGTCGAGCTCCTTGAGGGTCATCTGATAGTAGGCGACCAGCTTGAAGAGCTCCACCAGGTCCTGATTGCCCATGGTCTGGGATTCCACCACGTCGATTCCCCGCTCGATCAGGAAGTCGTTGAGGGCCTTGTCGTCCTTGAGGTAGGTCTCGTTTTTCCCCTTCTTGTAGCGATAGAGCGGCGGCTGGGCCAGGTAGAGGTAGCCCTTCTCGATGACGGGACGCAAAAAACGGAAGAAGAAGGTCATCAGCAGGGTCTGGATGTGGCTGCCGTCCACATCGGCGTCGGTCATGATAATGATCTTGTGATAACGCAGCTTCTCCCCGTCGAACTCGTCGCCGATGCCGCAGCCCAGCGCCGTGATCATGTTTTTGATCTCATCGGACTTGAGGATCTTCTCCAATCTCGCCTTTTCCACGTTGAGGATCTTACCCTTGAGCGGCAAAATCGCCTGGAAGACCCGGTCGCGGCCCTGCTTGGCGGAACCGCCCGCCGAGTCGCCCTCGACGAGGTAGAGTTCGCTGATACTCGGATCCTTGCTCTGACAGTCGGCCAGCTTGCCCGGCAGGGTCCCCACGCTCATGGAGTCCTTGCGCTTGACCAGGTCCTTGGCCCGCTTGGCCGCCTCACGCCCCTTGGCCGCCAGCAGCACATGGTTCATGATCGCCTTGGCCTCGATGGGGTTCTCTTCGAGGTATTTGTTGATCCGCTCGTAGGTAAACTTCTGCACCAGGGGCCGGACGTAGCTGCTGCCAAGTTTGCCCTTGGTCTGCCCCTCAAACTGGGGTTCGGGAACCCGGACCGAGACCACGGCCACCAGCCCTTCCCGGGTATCATCCCCGCTGATTTTGGTATTGCGTTCTTTGGCGTTGGCGTTTTTGGAAATATAGTTGGAGATCGCCCGGGTCAGACCGGCCCGGAATCCCGCTTCATGGGTTCCTCCGTCGGCGGTTTTGATGTTGTTGACGAAACTGACCACTTTGTCGCTGTCGGCATTTTGATACATGAAGGAGATATCCATCTCGATATCGTCGGCTTTGCCCTCAAAAAGCTGGGCGGAGCTGAGCGGCTCCTTGGTATGCATATCCTCCACGAACTGGCGGATGCCTCCCTCGAAGTGGTAGCTCTCTTTGAGTCCGCTGCGCTCATCCTTGAAGTCGATGGTGATCCGGGGGTTGAGATAGGCCAGCTCTTTGAAGCGTTTGCTGAGAATCTCATCCTTGAACTCGACGGTTTCGGTAAAGATCGTATGGTCGGGCCAAAATTCGATCTTGGTCCCTGTTTTGCGGGTGGTACCGGTCACCTCCAGAGGCGTGACGGGAATCCCCTTCTCGAACCACTGCTCATAAATCTGCCCGTCCCGGAAAATCGTCATATGCAGCTTCTCGGAGAGTGCGTTGACGACGGAAACCCCGACGCCGTGGAGACCTCCGGAGACTTTGTAGGTATCCTTGTCGAACTTTCCCCCGGCGTGGAGCACCGTCAGGACCACCGTCGCGGCGGGAATCTTCTCGGTCGGGTGCTCGGCGACGGGAATTCCCCGGCCGTTATCCTCGATAATGGCTGAACCGTCACCGGTGAGGGAGACTCTGATCTTGTCACAATAGCCGGCCATCGCTTCATCGATGGAGTTATCCACCACTTCATAGATCAGGTGGTGCAATCCTTTGACCGAAGTATCGCCGATATACATTCCGGGGCGTTTTCGGACCGCTTCGAGTCCCTTGAGGACTTTAATATTACTGGCGCCGTAATCTGCCATAAAACTCTCCGTTCGGATTTTGTTAGAAAATCATAAGTTGCTTTGATTATATCGAAAAAGACTGAAGAGGAGCCGGTCAGCCGGGCCCCTCTCCCGTTCCGAGTTTCAGTCATCCCCCGGGAAGCTCTTTCTCTCTCGGCATGAAAAACCGAAACGAAAAACCACTTTCCGTCGTCGCCTCCATCAAGGCACGATACCTCCCCGCCGTCGAACAGCGGAGGCACACCTGATGCTCCGTTTTTACGCTTCCCGCTTTGGATCTCGGGACAACAGCCCCGCCCCCTCCATCGGGGTGCTGCGACTCTCCGCGTAGATCCGTTGGCCGTTTATGACATCATACTTCCAGATGGGAGCGTTGGCTTTGAAGTCCTCCACAAACTCGTCGATCAGTTCCAGCGCCACCCGACGGCGGGGAGAAAAAACCGCGGCGATATAGGAAGAGGTGTGTACCGGGACATCGCCGACAGAGTGGGCCATCCGTACCTTCGCCCCCCGTTGCGCCGCCCGCGCCTGCCAGTCGTCGAACCATCGACGAAGCACCGGCTCGTAGATATCGAAACTGAGCGCCTCGATCCCCTCCTCATCCCGGATCGTCCCGACAAAGGGGATATAGGCGCCGTAGTTGCTCCGCGCCTCCTCGTCCAGCCAGCGCCCGAAGATCTCTTTGATATCCAGGGGACCGTCATGGAGTTCCATCATGAAAAGTTCCTTTTCCCGTTAGGAATTAGAAATTTTGGGTGATTGTCTTCATCTAGTCTTGATCAATTCAAACTTCACAATTCCCAATTTCTCACTTATCGCCTCTGGCGATAACCTCAGCCCCCACACACCGGCGGCAGGATCGACACCCGATCGCCCGCTTTCAGAGGATGCTTCGGATCCTTTACCATCGTATCGTTCACCGCCACGGCGCACTTCTGCAGCCAGGGGCAGATCGCTTCATCCTCGTAGAGAAGTCGGGAGAGTTCGTCCAGCGACGCCACATCCACCTCCATTGCCTCCCTGGTGATCGGTCCCAAAAATTCCACTCTGACCATTCAAGCCCTTTTACGCATCTACATTGGAAAACGATTATACCCAAAACCCCTTCTTGGCTATAATTCCCCAAATTCACACGATAAATGGGGTGGCCACACGTGTATCCTGTCGAAACAGCAATGGTGCGTTGCTCGCATCGCGCTCCTTGTATCCTCTTTCGGAGGAGCCGATGAATTTCGGTTCCATCAGTTACCTCAATCTCCTGCCGTTTCAGGTCTATATGAAACGGCGGTTCCCCTCCACCCAGTACCAACAGATGCTCCGCTGGCGCCGGGCCGTCCCCAGTACAATCAACCGGGAATTTCAAAAGGGGCGGGTTCATGCGGCATTTATCTCCAGCATCGAGAGCCGACACTACCACTGCACCGATCTGGGAATCGTTGCCGACGGACCGGTCTTCAGTGTCTTCATCCTGCCCGGAGCGGCGGCAGACGACAGAGAATCCGCCACATCCAACCGTCTCGCAAAGGTTCTGGGGATCGAAGGCCGGGTCCTCATCGGGGATAAAGCCCTGCGCCATTATCTGGGCGGCGGCGAGGGTATCGACCTCTCCGAAGCGTGGAAAGAGCAAACCGGGCTCCCCTTTGTCTTCGCCCGGCTCTGCTACCGCCGCGAAGGAAAAGCCATCCGGAATATCGCCAGAGAGTTCGGCGCGCGGGAGTGGAAAATCCCCCACTACCTGCTCCACAAAGCGGCCCGGGAGAAGGGGATCGCTCCGGGAGAACTTCGCCGCTATCTGAGTCATATCGGCTATCGGATGGGATGGAGAGAGAAAAAAGCGCTACGGCTCTTTCTGAAAAAAGCGAAAAGAATCCAACATTAAATTTTTATATCGGACGATCATCCGATCAAGTCGGCGTCAACTTCCGGTGCGCAACGCTCCGACCGCCTTCTCAATCCGTCTCACCGTCTCTTCGATGCCGAGAATCGCCATCACCTCATCCATGCCCGGACCGGTCATTCTGCCCAGCAGAGCGACGCGTAAAGGCTGACCGATCTTACCGAAACCGATCTCCCGCTCGGCGACAAATTCCTCCATCACCCGATGATAATCGGTAGGGAGGTGAAGCCCCGCGGCATCCCGCAGTTTCTGTGCGAAGGCTTCCAGGATCTCGAACGCCTCCCCTTTGAACGCCTTTTTGACCGCCTTGGGATCGTACTCGACAGGCGGTTCCAGGATCAGACGGATCTGGTCGGCCAGCTCGACGAGCGTTTTGGCCCGGATTTTGGTGGCGTCGAGCAGAAACTCCATCCGGTCGTGGTCGGCGACGCGTACGCCGAACTCCTCCAGGAGTTTCGCCAGCCGTTCGTTGGTCGTGTTGTTGATATAGTGACCGTTAAGCCAGAGCAGCTTGTCCAGCGTATAGCTGGAGGCGCTTTTGTTGATGTCGTGGGGATCGAACCACTCCAGCATCTCCTCCGTCGAAAAGATCTCCTGATCGCCGTGACTCCAGCCCAGACGCACCAGGAAGTTGAGCAGCGCTTCGGGGAGGAAGCCCTGGCGCCGGTACTCCATCACATCCAGCGCCCCGTCGCGCTTGGAGAGCTTCTTGCCCTGTTCGTTGTGGATCATCGGCACATGGTAGAAGCGCGGCGGGGTAAAGCCCAGCGCCTCGTAGACCACCAGCTGCTTGGGGGTGTTGTAGAGGTGGTCGTCACCGCGAATCACATCCGTCAGTCCCATCAACGCATCATCGACCGCGACGACGAAGTTGTAGGTGGGCGTCCCGTCACTCCGGGCGATGACGAAGTCGTCCACTTCGCTGGCGGCAATCCGAATCGTCCCCTTGACGCCGTCCTCGAAAACGATCTCCCCCTCCTGGGGGGCCTTGATCCGGATCACCGGATCGACGCCTTCGGGCGGCGTCCCGGTAAAATCCCGGTAGCGTCCGTCATAACGGGGCCGTTCTCCACGGGCCATCTGGGCCTCCCTCAGGGCATCAAGCTCCTCTTTGCTCATATAGCACCGATAGGCTTTTCCTTCCGCCAGGAGCCGATCGATATACTCCCGGTAGAGGTCAAAACGCTGCGACTGGTAGACCACCTCGCCGTCATAGTCCAGTCCTACCCAGTCGAACGCTTCAAGAATCGCGGCAAGCGCCGCTTCGTTGTTGCGGCTGCGATCGGTATCTTCGATCCGCAGCAGAAATTTCCCGCCGTTTTTCCGGGCCCAGAGCCAGGAGAAGAGCGCCGTGCGCAGGCCGCCGATATGCAGATAGCCCGTCGGGGAAGGGGCAAATCGTGTAATTGTCATTTTCTCTTGATCCTTCCAGAATAAAAAGCTTTTACCGTTGGTCGCAACAGTACCGTTTTTGGCATTGTACCTTATGCCCCCTAACGGAGCGGCGTTTTCCACTCAGGAAACGGGATGATACTCGGGAATGATTTTTTGCAGAGCCGCCCGGGGATCGGGAGCGGACAGAACCTCCGCGATCTGTTGCCGAAGCCGATCAATCGGATAGTCACTGCGTCCCGCAACGTAGATCGATTCGTAACGGGTCTTCTCCTCCGCTTCATCAATCAGCAACTCTTCATAGAGCTTCTCCCCCGGCCGCAACCCCGTATAGACGACATCGACCTCTCCCTCTTTGCCGTAGAGGCGGATCATTCGCCGGGCCAGGTCGGCGATCTTCACCGGCTCACCCATATCCAGCACGAAAACCTCCCCGCCCCGGGCGATAGCGGCAGCCTGCAGCACCAGGCGACACGCTTCGGGAATCAGCATGAAATAACGGGTAATCTCCGGATGGGTGACCGTCACGGGTCCGCCCGCCTCGATCTGCGCTTTGAACTTCGGCACGACGCTGCCGCTGGATCCCAGGACATTCCCAAAGCGGACCGAAACGATTTCGGTCTCCCCCGAGGGGAGATTCTGTGCATAGAGTTCGATCACCCGCTTGGTCGCCCCCATGACATTGGTAGGGCGGACTGCTTTGTCACTGGAGATGTTGACGACTTTTTTCACCCCGTATTCGACACTCAGATCCAGGACGTTCATCGCCCCTACGATATTGTTCTCCACCGCGCTGTAGGGGTTGAACTCACAGAGAGGAACATGCTTGTAGGCCGCGGCGTGAATCACCACTTCGGGGCGGACCCGGGCAAAAAGCATTCCGAGACGATTCCGATCCGTCACGGAGAGCAGCACCGGTACCGTCCGGGGATCGGCCAGAGTCTCATGGACGGCGTAGAGATTGTACTCCGCGTTATCGACCAGGAACAGCTCCCGGACTCCGAAATCCAGGAGCTGGCGACAGAGTTCGCTCCCGATGCTGCCTCCGGCACCGGTAACCAGGATCCGTTTTCCGACGACAAAGGCCCGGATCACCTCCGGATCGAGATCCCGGGGCGGACGGGCCAGGAGATCCTCGATGGAGAGATCCTCCAGTCGCTCGTGACGTTCTCCAAGAAGTTTGAACCGTTTGAAGCGACGGATTCCGCTGCCTTCAAGCTCCGCCACCAGTCGGTCCAACTCCCGGGCATCCCCCGCATCGGAGAGGATCGCCGTCAGATCGGGATGACGCTGCACCAGCAAGGGGAGCTCGGAAAAGGAGCGTACCTTCACCCCGCCGATATAGCTACCGATATGCGGACTGCCCGCCTCCACGACAACCGCCACCGGATCATAAGGCAGACCGCCTCCATGCGCCGCACGAATCAATGCATCACTCGCCGCACTGCTGCCGATGAGCACCGCCGGCGGGAGCAGACGCCCCCGATGTTCCGACAGAATCAGACGCTTGAGTGAGCGGACCCCCGCCAGGGCGACAAAAGAGAAGACCATATCCATCGGTATCACACTTCGGGGGAAGGGGCCGAAAGCGGGCCGAAAGAGTAGAAAAAGGACAACAAAAGCCGTATAGGCCGCGAAGTGGGCCAGCAGCATCCGCCGCGCATCCCCCAATCCGTAAAAACGCCAGACGATCCGATATTGCTGAAAGAGAATCAGTGCCGCGACTTTCAACGGCATCAGTAACAGATAACTCTCCCAGAATCCGGAGAGGTACTGCGTCGGGATATGAAAATTGAAACGCAACAGATAGGCGGTATAGAGAGTCATCAGCGAGAGAATCATATCCGCCGAGAGGAAAAAGAGGGTCCGCTTGAGTGCCGAAGGGCGCAGAAGGTTCCGCGAAAGGTTCATGGCAGGACCTCCCGGATGACCGCCGCCACCCGCGCCACATCTTCCCGGCTCATTGTTGTCCCCGAGGGGAGACAGAGCCCGGAAGCGAAGAGCCCGTCACTGACGGTTCCTCCGTAACATTTGGCACCCGCGAAGAGCGGTTGCCGGTGCATCGGCTTCCACAGCAGCCGGGCTTCGATATGCTCCCGTGCCAGCGCCTCCACGATCCTCAGGGGCTCGCCGCGTTCCAGACTCAGAGTCGTCAGCCATCGGTTGCCCCGGCTTCCCGGGACCTCGGGCATCCAGACAATACCCTCCAGATCATCCAGCGCCTCCCGATACCAGGCAAAGATCTCCCGTTTCTTCGTCACCCGTTCAGCCAACACCTCCATCTGTCCCACTCCGATGGCCGCCAACACATTGCTCATTCGATAATTGTACCCCAGCTCCGTATGCTCGTACCAGGGTTCGGGTTCTCTCGCCTGGGCAGCCAGTCTGCGGGCATGGTTGATCGCCTCTCTCTCCTCGGAGATCAGCATCCCTCCGCCGCCCGTGGTAATGATCTTGTTGCCGTTGAAACTGTAGATCCCGAAACGTCCGAAGCGTCCCGTATGCTTCCCGTGCAGCGTCGCGCCCAGGCTCTCGGCGGCATCTTCGATCAGTGTCACCCCGTATGCGTCGCAGATCTCGGCGATCCGGTCGACTTTGGCCGCCTGGCCGTAGAGATGGGTCAGGATGAAGGCTTTGGGCCGCTCCCGGAGGATCGCCTCCTCTACGAGATCGGGATCGGCGTTCCAGCTTGTGTCACTGTCGACAAAGACCGGCTCGGCCTTCTGATAGAGGATCGGCGCCACCGATCCGATAAAGGTAAACGTCGACGCCAACACCCGGTCTCCCGCTCCCACATCGGCCAACCTCAGCGCCAGATGGATCGCCGCCGTCCCCGAAGAGAGCGCCGCGGCGGCCGACACGCCGGTGTAGTCGCAGACCGCCTGTTCCAAACGGTCGACGAAGAGCCCCAGGGGCGCAATGTAGTTGGAGGCAAAAACCTCATCGATATATTTTCGTTCGTTCCCGCCCATATGGGGAGGAGAGAGGAAGAGGCGTTTCATTCGGAAGCCCCCGTCAAAGTTTGAACAAGATAGTGGATATCTTTCCAAAAAGACCACTCTCGGATATAGGCTTTGTTGATCGCCACCTTATCCGGCCAGATCACTTCATCGTTATAGCGCTTCGGATCACGCACCCGGGCCAGGATCGCTTCCTCATCCCGATACTTCAACGATGCCGGACCGGTAATGCCGGGACGAACGCTCAGGATGATCCGATCTTCCCCCTCCAACCTGTCGGCATAACCGGGGACATCCGGCCTCGGCCCCACGAAGCTCATCTCCCCACGCAGGATATTGATCAACTGGGGAAGTTCATCAATCTTGAAACGGCGCATCCAGCGCCCCGACCGGGTGATCCGCCGATCCGTCGCCGTCGTCACCGTCAGACCCTCCGAAGCCGCGGGGATCATCGTCCGGATTTTGATCACCCTGAAGGGCTTCCCGTGCTTTCCGATTCTTGTCTGGAGAAAAAATCCGTTACTCCGGGTTTCAAGAGCCGCGACCAGCCACGCCGCCATTATAACCGGAGCGACGAGGAGAATTCCCACACCCGCCACGATCAGGTCAAATCCCCGTTTCAGTCGTTGTTCCGCCGGAGTCATCGATCACTATTTTTTCAGACGGTAGATACGGGTATAGGGCGAGAGGACAACCGGTTCGAAAAATTTCGGATCGTATTGTCCCAACATGAACATCTGGACATAGATCGACCGATAGGTAGTATTGTCCATCAGAACGACCCGGCCGTAACTCTCCAGGTAGACGACACTGTACCGTCCATCGGCATGATACTTCTGCTCCCGGACCCGGACCGTCATATCTTTCTCCACACGGGCGACCGTCAGCCGTTTCAGAGGAACCGCTCCGCCCCGACTGATCAACTCTCCCCGCTTGATATCGATCTGCAGCCCGTTGGAAAGCTTCAGCAGTGCTCCATCCTGTCCGACCGGACGCAGGGAATAAAATTCGATCTTCCGCAGTGCATTTCCGGTCTTGAGGTTCAGGTTTCCAAAAAGTGTCACGGTGGGGAAAATTCCCATCATCCGATAAGGAAGGTAGAGATACACCTCCCGGCTCTTGGGCGGCAGCGGATAGTCGGAAGCCTCCAGCTCCGCCAATACCGTTTCGGGATCCTTGCCCCGAAAAATCTCCGGCGCCACTTTCCGATGTTTCGGGTCGTTGGCATAACGTTCCACCGCCAAACGGGCCAGATTGGCAGCCAGGGCCGGAGAATCGGTCTGCAGGATCCTGGAGACGATAAAGTTGTCTTCGTTGTGTTTTCCACCATCAATCAACGTGGAGGTATCGGAGTAGAACCAGAGGGGATAGCCGTAGTCCCACCAGGCGATCGTGTAATCCTTCCCCGAGGCTTTTTCGTTGAGCGCCACCAGATCCCGCACTTCGGCACGGTTGAAAACCGTCGGGACTTTATAGGAGACGATATGTTGGATATTGGGGACCAAAAGCGCCAACGCCGCCAGCGCAGGTACCCAGATCCTGGCCCATCGGACCCCGACCCGCTCCGCACCCCAGACGAAAAGGTAGAGTGCCGAAAGCGCTGCCACCGGTACGGCATAGACAGTAAAGCGCAATCCTCCCCACAGGGCAAATACTCCGATCCCCACCAGGGGAAGGGCCAGCAGGAAAGGACGTTCTCTCCAGACCAGCAGGGCATACCCGACCCCCGCCAGCAGCAGACCGCCGACCGAACCGCTGATCCGACGGGCGAAGAGATCGAAAGGAATTTTTCCCGCCTCCCGGACGGTCTGATTGACCGCGTAGAAATGCAGTCCGTTCTCTGTATTGGTTCCCGTGACCAGATAACTGAAAACCTTGACCCAGATCAGACCGAAGACATTGCCCAGTCCCAAAAAAAGCAGAAACGCCACCCCCGCTCCGATCTGCAGCCGTCGAAGCTCCTGCCGCCCGTTCCGCAGGTAGAGATAGACCGCGGTGACCACCAGCAGGTGGGCGAAGTACTCCCAGGGCACCGGCAGCTTATAGGGAGTCAGCGCCAGGAAGACCAGCAGAAGCGACTCGTAGGTCATCCGTTCCCGACGATGGTACCAGATCAGATAGGCGGCATAGATCAACCCCATCGCAAAAACAATTGCCCGTCCCTGGTCGTACAGAAACGGATAGATCGAGACGGCGAGTGCCGCATAGAAAGCACTGCGGCGATCGAAATCCACCGTACTCTTCATCAAAAAGTAGAGAATAAACATCGGCGCCATGGCGCTGAACATATCGGAGTCGTAATACCCGACCATGGTTCGATTGTAGTAGCTCCAGACCACGGAACCCAGCAGCGCCGAAAAGAATCCCCACCAGGGACGCCCGAAGAGTCGGCCGATAAGAATGACGGGAATCACCACCAGAGAAGAGATGACGGCCGGGAGATAGAGGATAATCGTCTCCAAGGAGAACGGAGTGATCCGGGCCAGAAGCGTCGTCAGCGCCACGACCCCGTAATTCCAGAAACCGGGAATCCGAGGATTGTCGGCATGGACCCCCCACAATTCATGCTGAACGCCGGAGGCGAAAAAGTATCCGTCATTGGTATTGATCATCAGCTGGCCGTTCCAGAAAAACTCGGGATGCCCGCCCGCCCACTGCACCCAGATCATCCGAACGGCGATGCTGAAGAGATAGGCGAAAAGGATCAGACCGGTGAGGCGGTAGGCTGTCGCGGGAGTGGTACCGGTGCCGTGTGTCTCTTGTCTCATCGTAACCTCTTGTAGAGTATTTTTTTGAGCCAACCCGGCGAAATATTGACGAGAAAAAGCGCCGCCGCGTACAGGTAAGCCTCAAAATTATATCCTAACGTCCGAATCACCCGGAGACGATCGCGAAAATCGCTCAGAGCTTTGCGCCCCCCGCCGCGCCGAGCGAAAAACTCCGGAGAGATCCGTACCCGCACCAGCACGTCGGGGAGGTTGGCGAAACGGCATCCGGATCGGAACCCCTCCATCCACATCAGTGTATCTTCGTTGGTGGGCGCGTCGGTCGGATAGCGCCCCGCCCGTTCGAAGAAACTTCGCCGGAAAAAGGCGGTCACATGCGCCAGCGGAACCCGACGGGAGAAGAAGCGGAACATCGCGTCGTGTTCCCTCGGGTAGCGGACGATTTTCCGGTAGCTGCCGTCTTCACTGAACTCTTCGATGCTTCCACCGAGCACATCGAGATCGGGGTGGGACTCCATGTAGGCGTACTGGAGGGCGAAACGGTTCGGCAGGGCGATATCGTCGGCGTCCATGCGGGCGATGTAGGAATAGCCCCGATCGAGCACCTCGTCGAGCAGCGCATTGAGTGAAACGGCGAGTCCCTGATTGACAGCGCTGCTCTCCAGATGGCGGATTCTGCCCGCCACCTTTTCTCCCTGCAGCCATGTGGCCACCTCCGGATCGACGGGACCGTCGAGACGGACGAAAATATCGGCGGGCCGGGTCTGGGCGTAGAGGCTCTCCAGAGACTCCCGGAGGTCCGAAAGCGTATCGCCCCGGTAGACGCTCATGATGACGGCGATCTCAGCCACGGCGGCGAATCCTGTCGAGAATTTTGCGCAGTACGACGGCTCCCCGCCCCGTCAGATCGATGCGCCATCGGAAGAGGGGATCTTCGAAATAGCGCTCTTGGAGCCGGGCGATCTCGTCGAGAACCTGTTCCGGTCCGCAGGATTCTCCCGTCTCCAGGGAGACATATCGGGGATAGAGGAGGTAGACCGCGGCCACCAGGGCGTCCAGCTCCAGGCGCCGGGTTCGCCGGGCGCAGGTACGGGCGTCAACGGTGAGGCCCCAGCCGGCATAGAAGGGCATCCCGTAGGTATGGACCTCTTTGCCGCGCATCAGCGCCTCGAATCCCGAGAGCGAAGTGATGGTATGAACTTCGTCGCACGCTTCGATGCAGCTGTCCAGACTCGCCGTCTCCACCACCCTATCGGCGTAGGGAGCCAGCGCGCTCCGCGCCACCCGCCCCTCCCGGATTCCCGCCACCACATCGGGGTGGGGTTTGTAGAGGATGAAGGCGTCGGGACGATCCGCCCGGACCCGGCGCAGCAGTTTCAGACTGTCGTATCCGTATCCGCCCCTGAGGATCGAAAGATCGTCATCGACCTGTCCCACGACGAGCAGCCGCTTTCGGCTTCCGGCTTCGTCGAGAGTGAGCGTTTTGTGGGGAAGATGGTTGTATTTGGAGAGTCGGGAACGCAGGATCCTCTCCCGCAGCTTCCGGGCCCGCTCCAGCAGCTCCCGGTCGAAACGGCGGTTGGCGAGAATATGCTCCAGATCGCTGGGCCGGGAGGGGTCGAAATAGATTCCCCGGCTGTCAAAAACCATCGAGGCGGGTTTGAAAAAAGAGGATCCGAGGGTCAGGGAGCGGATGAACCCGTCTTCGACCCGGTAGAGCGGAAGGTTCCGCTCCTCGGCATAGGCCTCCAGTCCGACGGGCATACGGGCAGGGTAGGCGTAGATCTCTCCGCCCGCGTCGAGTCCTTCGGCCCGGGCCTCCTCCAGTGTCCTGCAGAGACGGATCCGAAGTTCCCGGGGAAAAAAGTCACGGATGAGCCGGAAGCCCCAGGAAGAAAATCCGAAGAGATAGGCCCGGGTATGTTCTCGTTTCATAAAACTCCTTTGGGGCCCAGAGCCCGTTGTCGCATCAGCGCCCGGCTCCATTGAAGCAGCGCGACGAGAGTATAGCGCGGATGACGGGGGATCAACCGCCATGCCCGTCGGAGGGAGGGCCGGGGGGCGGCGAGGGCGAAAGCGAAGAGTTTGTACCGGCGCTGATCCCGGGACATCAGGTGCCGATGTTTCCGGTAGACCCGCCGGTATCCCTCTCGCCGCCGCTCCGTCGAAGCGGTGATTCCGTCGCCGTTTCCGCGGACAATCTGGAGCGGTTCGGGGAGGATCTCCGCCTCGCCCTCCCCGAGCATCCGAATCCACATGTCGATATCCTGCGCCGCGGGAAGCGTTTCGTCGAAGAGCCCCGCTTCGACGAAACGCCGACGGGGAGCGAAGACCTGATTGCCCACGATATTGGCATAGAGGAGGTCCCTCCGCCGGATCCGCCGGGCGACGACCCGGGGACGGATCCGGCGTCGGCGCCCATCCTCCACATAATAGCGGCTGGTTACGAAAGCCAGATCATCCCGATAGGCCGTTACAAGCTTCTCCACCCGTTCCGGCAGCATGATATCATCGTCATCCAGTCCGGTGACGAACACGCCCCGGGCGGCCCGGATCGCCCGGTTGCGGGCGACGTTGGCCCCGGAAGGTTCCCCGATACGCAGATAGCGCAGACGGGGTTCCCGGGCGGCCCAGGAGCGCATCATCGCTTCGGTCCCGTCATCGGAGGCGTCGTCGGCGACCAGAATTTCGATCGCCGGATAGCTCTGTCCCAGCACGCTTTCGACCGCCCGACGCAGGAGCTCGCGGCGATTGCGGGTCGGGATGTAGACGGAGACGAGGGGAGAGCTCATGCGCCACCTCCTCTGTCGCACGGGTGTGGACTCCAGCCCCACCGCAGGGAGCGCACGGTGTGGCGAAGCCGATAGAGGAATCGGACGAAAGCGAACGCAAGCAGACGCTCTTTGCGGATACGGCGTTTCGTCCGGCCGGCGCTGCGCTCCGCGTCGATGGCGCTGTAACGGTCGAGGGTTTCGTCGATAAGCACCGCCGGAGGATGGAGAATCCGTAATCCGCAGCGGCGATGGACTCCGGTGTAGTGGTCCGCCGGTTTTTCGATTCGCTTTGTCTCCTCCAGAAGTCTCCGGGCTCCCTCCAGAGCGATCAGATATCCGTAGGTGCCGCAGGCGTTCTCCGCGGGACGAACGACACGGAAACGTTTCGTCAGGGGCAGAGAACGGCGAAAGTGACGGGCGGTCGGAAGGCTTCGGGCGTTGCAGGAGTGGTGTCCGAGAAGCAGTACCGTACAGTCGGCGGGCAGCCGCCCCGTCGCGCCCAGGAGCGCGGGAAGCTCCGGATCGAAGTGTACGTCGTCTTCGAGGACCAGGCTCCAGGGGATCTGCTCACGGAGGATCGTTTCGTAGATCCTCCGATGACTGAGAAGACAACCCAGCTCTCCGGGGGTGACCCCGCTGTGGGGGATCCGCCGCGCCGCCTCTTTGCCCTCCACCCCCTCGATCATCCGGGGGACGATACCGAGCTCCCGGCAGCGTCGCAGCATCGTTTCCCGCTTGAGACGGTCACTCCGCCGGTTGACGAGGAAGACGGGAACTTCAGTCATCGCTCCACCCCGTCTCCCGGTGCAATAGTTCGATGAACTCCTCCAGAGAACACTCCTCTCCGCTTCGCGGATCGCAGTAGCGGGTATAGCGGAGGTAGAGCGCGTAGAAGAGCTCCTCGACACTCCGACGGCGTCGGCATCCCCGATCGCCTCCCCGATCCACCGTCACACCCCAGCCCGCATAGAAGGGCATGCCGTAGCAGATCACCTCCCGGCCGGCCATAAGCGCTTCGAATCCCATCTGGGAAGATCCCACATAGACCCGGTCCACCGCTTCGATCAGACAGAGGGGGTTGACGTTGTCGGTAATTTTCCGGACCCGTTCCGATTCGGGACGGTATCCGACGTAGTAGCCGTCGAAGAGACCGGAGTTGGCATCCGGATGGGTTTTGATCCAGATCTCCGCATCGGGATTCTCCGCCACGGCATCCTCCAGCATCCGGCGGAAACGCGCCTCGTTCAGGCCTGAAAGCACGACCGAACGGTCACCCCGCCGCTGATCGATCACCAGTACGCGCTGCCTCGTTTTGGGCGGGAGAGGCGGACGCGGCGGTACCAGGTTGTATTTGGAGAGACGGTAGCGCCGGATCTTCTCCATGAGCCGCCGGACCCTGCCGCGCTCCTCCTCCGTCAGTTCCCAGTCGCTTTCGAGAAACGCACGGATCCGGCTGGAGAAGGGATCGAAATAGACCCCGAGATCGTCGAGAATGCAGGAGAGTCCCGGATCCCCCCGGGCTCCGATGTCGAGGGATCGCAGCGGCCCGTCCTCGGCGATCAGCAGCGGCTTGCCCGCCAGCAGAGCCCGCCACAGGAGTTTCCAGCGGTTGAAGTAGTAGCCGGGGTTCCAGACCACGACCGCCTCCGCCTCCGCAATCCGCCCGGTAAACCGACACCCCCCCAGCAGTACGGACGCGTGAGGCATCCGACGAATCTCTCCATCCGTATAGAGCCGCAAGCCTCTGCGTTCCGGCAATGTTTCGGTATCCATCCGTCTGTTGCGCTCCAGGAGCCGGCGCAACAGAATGTCATGGGTCGGAGCCAGCAGCCGGTCCCTCCAGCGTCTTAGAACGCGTCGCATGAAACGGCTCCTTCATGCAGAATCCCTCCCGAGAGGGTATAGAGACGGTCACACCCCGCCAGGGTCTCTCTGCGATGGGTGACGATGAGCAGAGTCCGCTGTGAACCGAGACGGTAGAAGAGTTCCATGATCTCCCGCTCCGTTTCCGGGTCCAGGGCGCTGGTCGCCTCGTCGAGCACCAGAAGCTCCGGATCGTGGTAGAGCGCCCGGGCGATGGCCAGGCGCTGTCTCTGCCCGCCGCTGAGATCGATACCGTCCTCACCGATAAGGGTTTCGATCCCCTCCCGTCGGGCAAAAAGGTCGTAGAGACGGGCCTGCTCGAGGACGGTGCGGACCCGGTGCGGATCGTAGTGTTCGTCCAGCGCCACGTTATAGGCGACACTCCCTTCCATCAGTTCGATCCGCTGGGGGATGTAGCCGATCCTCCGTCTCCAGCTCCCGAGGGTTTCGGCCCTCAGCGCTCTGCCGTCGACGAGTACCGAGCCCTCCGAGGGGCGGAAGAGGCCGATGAGGATATCGATGAGGGTCGATTTCCCGCTCCCGCTCTCGCCGACGATGCCCACCTTCTCCCCTTTGCGGATCCGCAGGTCGACGCCCCGGAGAACCTCCCGGCCGGGGGCGTAGGCGAAGTGAACCTCCCGGAGCTCTATCTCCTGTTCGAAGGAGAGCGGTTCGTTCCCGATATGCTCCACCGGATAGAGGATTTCGTCATGAATCACCTCGATGGCCCGATAGTTATAGAGGACGTTGTTGTAGGAGCCAAAGAGTCGGTGGACGGAGGGCAGCAGCCGATAGAGGGCCAGGATAAAGACAGAGATCGTGGGCAGATAGGCAGAGACACTCCCCTGCGTCGTGTAGAGAAAATAGAGAATGATCGAGATGACGATGATGAACCCCGAAGCCTCCAGATAGAGCCGGGGAATCTCCCGAAGGGATTCGAAGCGGATCTTGGCCCGGGAGAGCCGGTCGGCGGCCTCCCGAAACCGTTCGAAATGCCGGGGAGCCGTCTGACTCAGTTTGATCATCTTGTAATTGCCGAAAACCGTCTGGAGCACCTTGTAGAAGTGCTTTTCGTGGAGTTCACGATGCGTTCCCGCCTCTTTGATTCCCCGGGAGACGGTGGAGACGAGCAGCAGGAAGTTCAGCGAGAGAAAGAGGGTGATGGCCAGGGTCACCCGCCAGTCGATCCAGAGCAGGATACCGTAGATCATCAGAAGGATGAAGAGCTCACTCATCATGAAGAGGAGCGATGAGAGAGCCAGCATCATATTCTGCCCCTCGGTGACCAGCACCTTGCTGAGCTCCGCTTTGCTGGAGAGAATGAACTCCCGATACTCCCGGGCCAGATAGCCGCGAAAGAGCCGGATGGCGATGGAGTAGTAGCGCCCTTTGGAGAATCGGGCCAACAGATGGAAGTAGAGATAGTTGACCAGCGCGCGGAAGATATAGAAGAGAATCAGCACTCCGCCGAAGGCGAGAACGAAATGTACGTCGTTTTCGAAGGCGAAGAAGCGGTAGATTTCACGGAAGTACCACGTTTCGTGAATGCGGGAGAAGTCGGTAGCCACCGAGAGAAAAGGCATAATCACCGCCACCCCGGCGATTTCGATCAGAGAAATCAGCAGGGAAAAGAGCAGAAGGAGAAAGAGGAAGCGCCTATCTCCTGCATCCAGCAATCTGAAAATTTTTCTCAACAAACTTTTCATTCACCACCATCTGATTTCATTGAAGTACACAACGCAACGATCATCCCCGCCCCTTCTGTACACCCGCGGCCTATTTACCTTTCTCCGCTCGTTTCCGCTATTTTATCACCTTCACAGAGGCCCAGGCTTGAGACACGGTCGCTCCCTCAGACCGCTACCGAAATCCGCCATGGGATTATAGACTTTTATACCGACTGAAGAGACAGGGAATAATCCGCTGATATCCAACGGTCAGGGAGAAGGGGGGTTTTCGGGAGAGCACCCGGACGGGATACCTCGCCGTCACTTTTGCAACATCGCTTCGTCACGGGGCTCGGCGCCCCGGCCGCTGCCGACAAAAAACACCGACTATCTTTTTCTGCACTTTCCGACCGTAATCAGCTTACGATTCTTTTTCACCGTCGCTTCACCGATCCCTTTGACCTTCATCAAATCCTCGGCTTTGCTGAAGCATTGCCGCTTACGGTACTTGATAATCTCCTTGGCCTTGGCTTCACCGATCCCTTTGAGCGTTGTCAACTCTTTGATCGGCGCATTGTTGATATCGACCGCGGCCCAAAGAGCCCCAACCGCCAGAAGAAAAGAGAAAATCAGCTTCATGAAAAGCTCCTCCTTCGTTGTTTTATAACCCCAACAAACGAGGTTATAAAACAATCATAACAGACGAATCTGTAGATATTTTACAGAGAATTATCAGAATTGCGCGGGGGCCGGGCAAAGGGAAACTACCCTTTGTAGTCTTCCAGATACTTGGTATCGAAGTTGTTGGAGATAAAATCTTCGTTGCGCATCATTTTGCGGTGGAACTCGATGACGGTACGCACGCCACCCACTTCAAACTCATCCAGAGCCCGGCGCATCTTGGCAATGGCCCGGTCGCGATCCTCGCCCCAGACAATCAGTTTGCCGATCATGGAGTCGTAGTGGGTGGGGATGATGTAGTTGCAGTAGGCGTGCGTATCGATACGCACATCCTTGCCGCCGGGGGCGATCCACTTTTGAATCTTGCCGGGACTGGGGAGGAAGCTGACGGGATCCTCGGCGGTGATCCGGCACTCGATGGCGTGGCCTTTGAGAGTGATCGCCTCCTGAGGAGGCAGAGGCTCCCCCTCCGCGACCCGGATCATCCACTCGATGATGTCAATCCCGCTGACCATCTCGCTGACGCAGTGCTCCACCTGGAGGCGGGTGTTCATCTCCATGAAGTAGAAGTTTTTGTGCTTGTCGACCAGAAATTCGAAGGTCCCCGCCCCTTCGTAGCCGATATGCTTCGTCGCCCTGACCGCCGCTTCATGAAGTTCTCGGCGCCGGGCCTCATCCAGAACCAGAGCCGGAGACTCTTCGATAAGTTTCTGATGACGCCGCTGCATGGAGCAGTCCCGCTCACCGATATGGATGGCGTGACCGTGGCGATCTCCCATCACCTGTACCTCCACATGCCGGGGGGCCTCGATGAACTTTTCCATATAAAGCGTCCCATCGCTGAAGGCGTTGACCGCCTCCGCTTCGCAGGCGAGAAAGGCGTTTTCGATGTAACTCTCGTCCTCCACCACCCGCATTCCCCGGCCTCCGCCCCCGGCGGCGGCTTTGAGGATGACCGGATAGCCGATCTCCCTGGCCAGCTTCTTGGCGGTCTCCGCGTCGGGGACCGCCCCGTCGCTGCCGGGAATCGTCGGTACGCCCGCTTCGGCCATCACCTGCTTGGCTTTGGATTTGTCGGCCATCATCTGCATCACTTCGACGCCGGGACCGATAAATTTGATTCCGTGGTGCTCGCAGATCTCCACGAAATTCTGATTCTCACTCAAAAAGCCGTAGCCGGGGAAGATGGCGTCGCACTCCGCCAACTCGGCCGCGGAAATCACCGCGGGAATGTTGAGGTAGCTCTCATGACTTTTGGGCCCGCCGATACAGATAGCGGCGTCGGCCAGCTTCAGATAGGCGGCGTCTTTATCGGCGGTAGAGTAAACCGCAACGGCCTCTTTACCCATCTCTCTGATGGTCCGGATCGCCCGCAGGGCGATTTCGCCCCGGTTGGCGATCAATATCCGTTTGATCTCGGCCATCTCAGAGTTTCTCCACCCGGAAGAGGGGTTTGTCGTATTCGACCGGCTCACCGTCCTGGACCAGGACCTCCAGAATCTTGCAGTCGTACTCCGCCTCCAGCTCGTTCATGATCTTCATCGCCTCCAGGATGCAGAGAGTCTGCCCTTTGCGGACGGTATCACCCACCTGGACAAACGGAGGAGAATCGGGCGAGGGAGAGGCATAAAAGGTTCCGACCATGGGAGAGGTGATCAGCTCCCCTTCCACGGCCGGTTTGTTCTCTTCAGCCGCCGGAGTAGCGGCGCTCTGCGGAGCAACGGCCGGTGCCGCAGCCGGTGCCGCATTCTGACTTGCCACCGGGGCCGCCTGGACCACTGTTGTTTCCCCTCCCTTCTCCATCTCGATTTCGAAGTCCTTGTTTTTTACTTTGATCTTGTCCAGTTTGCTCTTGGCAAATAATTTCATCAGTTCTTTGACTTCTTCAAATTTCATCGGTTCTCCTCGTGATTGGTTATAATGCCGTCATTATATCCAAAGTGGGTAATTTTCATCGGAAACGGCCGGAAAGCGCCGAAAACACTCCAAAAAAGGGAAAAAATGGGCCTCAAGTCCGATAAATGGATTCGCGAAATGTCCCGCAGGCACCAAATGATCGACCCCTTCTGCGAGGGGCTGGTTGGCGAGGGAGTCGTCAGCTACGGTCTGAGCAGCTACGGCTACGATATCCGGGTCAGCGACGAGTTTAAAATCTTTACCAATATCAACGCCGAAGTGGTTGATCCCAAAGATTTCAGCGAAAACAACGTCGTCGACTTCAAAGGCGACATCTGCATCGTCCCCCCCAACTCTTTCGCCCTGGCCCGGACGGTGGAGTACTTCCGTATGCCCCCGGATACCCTGGCGATCTGCCTGGGCAAAAGCACCTATGCCCGCTGCGGCATCATCGTCAACGTCACCCCCTTCGAGCCGGGTTTCGAGGGGCATATCACCATCGAGATCTCCAACACCACCCCTCTGCCGGCCAAGATCTACGCCAACGAAGGGATCGCCCAGGTCCTCTTCCTCCAGGGCGATGAAGCCTGTGAAACCACCTACGCCGACCGCCGAGGCAAATATCAACAGCAGACCGGCATCACCCTGCCGAGAATTTTGAAAGAAAACTCCTAAAACCTCTCGGGCACCGGATCGGATCAGATCCGACCCGACACCATCACCGTCACCATCTCCCCTAAACCCGCCGTTCCAGCCACCGCGCCAGCAGATAGAGCGGAAAGAGGTGCTGACGAAATTTCCCTTTGTCAGCCTTTTCCGAAAGTTGTCTCAGCTGCTCTTCGCGGAAGAGACCGGTTTTTTTCTGTACCGCAAAGATCCGATCCACCCCTCCGTCATCCAGAATCCACTCGATAAAGGGGTAGTTGAGCCCCCGCTTCTTGCGATCAATGATTTCCGGAGGCAGATACCGCTCCGCCACACGCTTGAGGATTCCTTTGGGAGCGGTATCCATCTTCAGTTGCGGATCGACGGCGAAGGCCGTCTCGATCACCCGCCGGTCCAGAAAGGGGCTGCGGGCTTCGATTCCGACCGCCATACTCACCCGGTCCTGCTTGACCAGATAGACTTCGCCCAGCATCACCTTCAGATCGAGGTAGCTGTACCAATCGGCCGGGTGACTGCGCCCCGACGCGATAAAGCGCTCCCGATACCGGCGAATCACTTCATAGTTCTGACCGTCTCTGATATTGGATTTCAAAAGCCGCGTCAGCTGCAGATCGGTATAGAGCTCCGCCGTAGAGCGGAAAAGCACTTCCTCCTGCGCCACGCGCTTATACCACTCCCACTCCCGGTTAAGCGAGTAGTGCCGACGCAGGTAGGCGGCAAGCCAGGCACGATCGGGAAGCGTCGTCCGTTCGTAGTCGAAAAAACGCCGATACCCCCAATAGCCCAGGAAGAGTTCATCACTCCCCTCTCCGCCCAGCAGAACCCGTATCCCCGAATCGGCCGCCCGACGCATCAGATAGAGCAGCGGTACGGCTGCCGGATCACCGAGAGGCTCGTCCAGATGATCGATCCACGCCTCCAGCGTCTCGAAAAATTCCCGCTTCCCGAATGTGACTTCCCGATGCTCCGTACCCAGATATTCCGCCGTCTTCCGGGCCCAGGAGCGTTCATCGTATTTGGCGTATCCTTCGTAGCCGATACTGAAGGTACGGATCGGCTCCGAAGACTCCCGGGCCGCCGCGGCCGTCACCAGTGACGAATCGAGCCCTCCGCTGAGCAGCACGCCCCATTCGACCTTCCGGGGAATCCGGAGCGCCACCGCCTCCCGCAGCACCTCCTCCACCGCCGAAGCGGCGGAGTCTTCGTCCCGGTAGAGAATCGGCCCGCTCAGCCACGGATCGTAAACAGATCGGGAATACTCCTCCCCGCATCTTCCATCCTCCATCCTCCATCCTCCATCCCGAGGATCGATCTCGATCCTCAGGCACTCCCCCGGTTCCAGCTTTCGCACGTTCCGATCCAGCGTATCGGGAGCGACGGTAGACTGATAGCCGAGGTACTGGGGAAGGTGCCGTCGTTGGAGCTGAAAGGGCCTGAGGGCGTAGAGAGCCTTGGCCTCGCTGGCGAAGGCGAAAAAATCCCCGTTCCAGAGAATATAGAGCGGTTTTTTACCCGCCGGGTCCCGGTAGAGATGCAATCGACGCCGCTCCGGTTCCCAGACCGCGACAGCATACATCCCCCGAACCCGCTTTACGAAACCGTCACCCCAGCAGCGCCAGGCGGCCAGGAGCGTCCCGACCTCATCGGCATCCGTTGTCCCCAGCTCAACGGCGAGTTCCCGGTGGTTGTAGATCTCTCCGTTGAAGAGCAGAATCGCCCCCGTGGCCTCCAGCGGCTGGGCCATCGTCTCTCCCGCACTCTCGATCGCCAGACGATGTACGCCCAGCCAATACACCGTTCCCGAGAGGAACGCACTGTCATCGGGTCCGCGATGGCTCAGACGGGAAAAAGCATATTCCGCCGCCGCAGCTTCATAGCTGCCGACGATCCCGAAGATCGCGCACATACTTTTACATCAGTATCATCATAATCAGCTCCTGCGGAGCGTACCGGGTACCGTGAATGATGATTTTGCCCTTTCTCAACTCACCGGTAAACCGATAGACTCCCTCCTTCAGCGAAGCCAAACCCTTCTGCACCATGGAATCAAGGATTATTTTACCCTGCGGAGCCATCCGGGCCAAAAGCCTGGCTTCGACAGCCAGATCGAAGCGTCCCTCCGCCAGACGGTCCATTCCCGTTGTCAGGGCCACCATGGCGCGGAAAGGGTCATCCGGAAGCTTCTGCCCCGTGAAAGTGAGCTCCAGATGCAGATGGCTTCTCTTCTCCCCCTTCAGGGTCTCGTCAAAAACCAGATGAGTCCTGCCGGGAAGCAGCAGTGCATTGTAGGCATCAATCCAGCCATTATCCAAAGCCTGAAGCGCCAGAATCGCTTTTTGCATGGCAATATCGTCCTTCTTTCCCACCGCCCGAGCCAACTCTTCCCGAATCTTCTGACGCTCTTTTTCCATCGCAAGCAGTTTTTCGATGCCCCCGATTCCCAGCGATTCGACCCGGAGACGGAGCTGAAGCGCCTCCAGCCCTTCCCATTCCCTGGAGGTCCCGGAATTCAGTGCTTTCCCCTCCGTTTTCAATTCAAAAGTAGCCAGGTCGGGGGCCTGATGTCGAAGCGCCGCGTTGACCGCTCCGCTGAAACGCAGCGTATGGGGGTGAGCTCCCGTCATCCGCATCCGGATTTCTCTGACCGAAAAGCCGATGGAACCGAAATAGAACCCCTTTGGATTGAACTCGTCAACCACCGCATTCAGGCGGGGATGGCTGATCTCCACTCTCTCTGCGCTTTTTCCGTTGACAAAAATCGCCGCTTTGCTGACAAACTCCGCCCGTCCCCGCTGGCTCGACAACGCATAGTCATCACGGATCTCCACCGGTTCAAGAATCAGGCGTTCCCGACTCTCCTGATCATAGGCATCGATGCGGGAGAGCCGGATCCGCTCATGCATCGTGTGCCACCACCCCACCCATCCGTCATACCGGTAGCGGATATCCTTGGGGACAAGTTCCAGAAAACTCCGGGAGCTCTTTGCTTCCAGCCACCGGGAAAACGATCCGGCACTGCGCAGGCGAATCAAACCGGGATGCCACCCTCCGACCAAAGGACCATACTCCACCCGAAACTTAAGAATCAACGGGTCCCGTACCCCTTCGATCTGGGCCGTTCCGGCACCCAGCCGTACCCGAATCCGCGCTTCGGCACCGCTCCAGCCTCCATCATAGGAGCTCAGTTCCAAATGCAGATCCTCCTGGCCCCGATTATACGAATCCAGAACCTCCTGCAGATACTCTTGGCCATGATCCGCAATATAGTTCCGGCTTCCGACAAAAAGCGCCATCGCCAGCAACACTCCTCCGATGATCCATCGTCTCATGGTGATCCTTTTTTCTCAATTCGCGTCAATTATCCCACATTTGTTTCGGCGATTGGCTGAAAGCTCTTTTCCACTATACTGTCGCCATGACAGACTCTCTCGAAAGAGGAAAACCATGCAGACCGACTTTCTCAATTCCCTGATTCTGGAAGATATCGAAAACCCCGATCACCCCTCCGACTTTGAGAGCGGCGACGACTATGCCGTCCTGATTCTTCGCCTGCCGGAGCTTCGGGAGGATCAGGAGGTTCAGGTTCGTTCCTACGCCTTTCTGACCCGCCGGGGAGCATGCTACCGGTACGACCGGGAGCAGAGGGAGTTTGTCCTTCTGGGCAGCTTCGAGGATCTTCATCGCCTTCTCGACGGCAAAACCGACCGGCTGATCCGGGATATCCGTCAGTACCATGTGGAGATCGACCGGCTCGAGGAGAGCCTCTACGACGACCACGCCCCCCGGAACTTTATGGAGCGCTGGATCACCTACAAAAAAGACGTCTCCCTCATCAACCGCCTGATGTTCCACGCCACCCTCTCCTTTGAACTCTTCGTCGGTTACGGCAAAAAGTCCCGGGAGTTTGACG
>Ga0256843_1000761_pt1 | contig 26788 bp, 25 predicted proteins | sample AlvinellametaG_FD_191572 | JGI IMG/M metagenome (GOLD analysis project Ga0256843, IMG submission 191572) | Pompeii worm associated microbial communities from hydrothermal vent at the East Pacific Rise, Pacific Ocean - Alvinella | ecosystem: Host-associated > Annelida > Integument > Unclassified ... | reverse complement strand
CAAAAGGGATTCCAAAACTTCTTCAAGCTATTGCTGACTGGTACAAAAGAAGATACAATGTAGATCTTGATCCACAAACTCAATGTGTAGCAACTATGGGAAGTAAAGAGGGATATGCTCATTTGGCATATGCTATTACAAATCCTGGTGATGTTGCTGTTGTTCCAGATCCAACCTACCCTATTCACTCTTATGCTTTTATACTTGCAGGTGGAAATGTTCATAAGTTTGGTTTGGTATTTGATGAAGATTACAATGTAGATGAGGATAGATTTTTTGAAGATCTGGAAAAAGTTTTTAAAGACAGCTCTCCAAAACCAAAATATGTTGTTGTAAACTTTCCACATAATCCAAGTACTGCTACAGTAACTCCAGATTTTTATGTAAGACTTGTAGCTATGGCAAAAAGAGAGAGATTTTATATCATCTCTGATATTGCTTATGGTGATATCACATTTGATGGATATAAAACTCCATCAATTATGGAAGTACCAGGAGCCTTGGATGTTGCAGTAGAGTCATTTACACTAAGTAAATCATACAATATGGCAGGTTGGAGAGTTGGATTTTTTGTAGGAAATACAAAACTGATTGGTGCTTTACAAAAAATAAAATCTTGGCTTGATTATGGTATGTTTACACCAATTCAGGTTGCTGCAACGGTTGCACTAAATGGTGACCAGCAGTGTGTACAAGATATTATAGATAAATATGATCATAGACAAAATGTATTAATAGAAGCTTTTAATCGTGCAGGTTGGCATATAAGAAGAAATAAAGCAAGTATGTTTGTTTGGGCAAAAATTCCACAATGTGTTGCACATATGGGATCATTAGAGTTTTCTAAAAAGCTACTAAAAGAGGCGCAAGTTGCAGTTGCTCCTGGTATTGGATTTGGAGATTATGGAGAAGGGTATGTAAGAATTGCCCTGATAGAAAATGATAAGAGAATAAGACAAGCTGCTAAAAATATTAAGAATTTTTTACAAAAGCATGGCTGTAATGAAGGGAAATAGATGTTAAAAGTTGGAATTATTGGAGTTGGTACTGTTGGAACTAGTGTTGTTCAAATATTAGAACAAAATGCTGATATTATCACTGCTAGATCTGGTGTTGATATTGTTCCTGTTGCAGGAGTTGTAAATAATTTATCTAAGAAAAGAGATGTTAATATCAAAATAACTGACAATCCTGATGATATTTTAGATGATGATAGCATTGATATTGTTGTTGAACTTATGGGTGGAGTTGAAAAACCTTATGAGATTGTAAAAAAAGCACTTCTTAAAGGTAAAGCTGTAGTTACAGCTAATAAAGCACTTTTGGCATACCACAGATATGAGTTACAAGATTTAGCAAAAGATTGTGCTTTTGAATATGAAGCTGCAGTTGCAGGTGGTATTCCAATTATTAATGCTTTAAGAGATGGATTAAGTGCAAATCACATAGAATCAATTAGAGGTATTATAAACGGAACTTGTAACTATATGCTTACAAAAATGATAAATGAGGGTGTCAACTATGATGAGATTTTAAAAGAATCTCAAGAGTTAGGTTATGCTGAAGCTGATCCTACTTTTGATGTTGGTGGCTTTGATGCATCACACAAACTTCTTATTTTAGCCTCTATTGCCTATGGAATTGATGCAAAACCTGAAGATATTTTAATTGAAGGTATTGAAAATATAAGTCCTGAAGATATTGACTTTGCAAATGAGTTTAATTATGCTATTAAGCATCTTGGAATTGCAAAGAAAAAAGGTAATCAAGTTGAATTAAGAGTACACAGTGTACTAATACCAAAAACACAGATGATATCAAAAGTTGATGGTGTTATGAATGGGGTAAGTGTAATTGGTGATAAAGTTGGTGAGACAATGTATTATGGACCTGGAGCTGGTGGTGATGCAACTGCGAGTGCTGTAGTAGCTAATATCATTGATATAGCAAGAGGTAAGGCTGCACCTATGCTTGGGTTTAAAAAGCCTTTAGAGAGTGGTTTAAGCCTTGCTAGTATTGATTCTATTGAGACAAAATATTATCTAAGAATAAAAGTTGAAGATAAAAGTGGTGTTTTAGCTAAAATTGCTACAGTATTAGGCAATGATAACATCTCAATTGCTACAATGCTTCAAAAACCTTTGGATGATAATAAAGCAACACTTTTACTATCTACACATATCTGTACAGAAAAACAGATACAAAAAGCTATAAAAAATATTGAAGAGTTAGATTTTGTCTTCTCTAAACCTTCAATGATAAGAATTGAAGAGTAGTTTTACTCTTCATCCTTTCCAAAATTAACTTCAATTGCTGATTTTATTCTCTTAATCGTTTCATCTTTCCCTAGTATTGCCATGATATCATATACAGATGGTGCTTGTGTACCACCCGTTAGGGCTATTCTAATTGGTTGAAACAGTTGAGGCATTTTAAGTTCATTTTCTTCAATAAATGGTTTTGTAATTGCTTCATAATCTACAGCTAAGTGTAATGGCTCATTACACTCCTCCAATAAAGCACAATATAGATTTAAAATATCTATTGTTCCCTCTTTTATAAATTTTTTACTCCCTTTTCTATCATAAGATGTTGGAGTGTTTGTTATCTTCTCAATAGAGTTTTTTAACTCAACAAGTGTTTGAGCTCTCTCTTTTGATAGATCTAAAAGCATATGTTTTCTATCATGCCCATCAATAAAACAATCAAAGAATTCTAGTTCTTTAATAAGTCTCTCATTTGATACATTTTTAATATAGTGACTATTTAACCATTTTAATTTCTCTTCATTGTATGCTGAGGCTGACTTATTTATATTATTTGGATCAAATAACTCAAGCATCTCCTGCATTGAGAATATCTCTTGATCTCCATTACTCCACCCTAGTCTTACTAAGAAGTTTAACAGTGCTTCAGGAAGATATCCTTGCCTTTTATACTCCATTACATCCATTGCACCATCTCTTTTAGACAGTTTTTTCCCTGCAGGGTTATTTATCATTGGTACATGATAAAATTTTGGTATATCAAATCCCAATGCTTCATATATTACAATTTGTTTGGCTGTATTGCTTAAGTGATCATCACCCCTTATAACATCTGTCATCCCCATTAAAGCATCATCAATAGCAACTACAAAATTATATGTTGGTACTCCACTACTTCTAGCAATAATAAAATCATCAACCTCTTCACAATTAAAGTTCATAACATCTTTAATACCATCAATAAAGCAGATATGCCCCTCATTTGGTGATTTTATTCTTACAACAGGATCTACCCCTTCAGGAGGAGTTCCAATAAAGTCTCTATATCGTCCATCATATCTTGGAGTTTGTTTATTTGCCATTTGTTCTTCTCTTAGGGCATCTAACTCATCTTTTGTCATATAACAATAATAGGCTTTCCCCTCATCAAGCAATTGTTGAATATATTTTTTATAAATATCCATTCTTTTTGATTGATATTCAACCTCTCCATCATAATCAAGTCCTACCCAATCAAATGCTTCAATAATAGCTTTTAAAGCATCTTCTTGATTTCTTTGCATATCTGTATCTTCAATACGAAGTTTAAACTCTCCATTTGTTTTTCTTGCCCATAAATAATTATATAGTGCTGTTCTTAATCCACCAATATGTAAATATCCTGTCGGACTTGGTGCAAATCTTGTAATTGCCATATTTCTAATCCTCTTTCATTGCCGCTTTGTAGAATCCAACTGCTGAAACAACTACAACCATTACAATAAATACAACCATAACAATATCAACTGTTCCCATTGCTTTCCTTCTCTTTTAATTGCCCACACGCTGCATCAATATCCAAACCTTTTGATTCTCTTATTGTACATGTAAGTCCACGGCTATTTAAATAATCTTTGAATTTTATCATATTATTCCTTGAAGGTCTTTCATATGGTGTTCCCTCATATGGATTAAAATATATTAAATTCACCTTTGCTTTGATTCCATCCAAAAGTTTTATCAATGTTTGTGCATCTTTTATAGAATCATTTTTATCTTTTATTACCAAATACTCAAACATCACTTTTTTTCTTACATCAACAGGGAAGTTTTTTACTGCATCTATTATAGATTGAATATTGTATGCTTTATTCATTGGTATCAATTCACTTCTTAAAGTATCATCAACAGCATGTAAAGATATAGCAAGTTGTACTCCTAAATCTTCAGCTCCCAGTTTTTCGATTTTAGAGCTAATTCCACTTGTTGAAATGGTTTGTCTTCTTGTATTGATATCAAGTCCCTCTTGATTACTTAGAATTCTAATTGCATTAACTAGATTATCATAATTATCAAGTGGTTCACCCATCCCCATATATACAATATTTACTGATTTATTAGCTGGTATATTATTATCAATCTTTAGTTGTCTAACTTGCTCAACAATCTCACCGGTACTTAAATCTCTTACAAAACCACCTTTTGCAGTAAGACAAAAACTACACCCTACTTTACAACCTACTTGTGTAGAGATACAAAAAGTATATTGTTCACTTTTTATTATATTGCCATTTAGATCAGTTTTTTTATCTTTCATTAGTAAAAAAACTGATTCAACCGTATGTCCATCATACAGTTTAAAAAGATATTTAATACTACCATCATTACTTTTTTGTTTTGTAATTATTTTTAGAGGTTCTATCTCATAATCTTTACTTAATTGCTCTTTTAAATCTTTAGGCAAATTCTTCATATCATCATACGAAGTTGCATATTGTTTATAAAGCCAATTAAAAATCTGTTTTGCTCTAAATGATGGTTTGACATTGTTTTGTAACTGTTTTAAATCAAAATCAAAAATTGATTTCATTTGCTTCCTTTTATAATGTTTCACATGAAACATTTATTTATTAAATAATCTTTATTTTATAATATTTTTATCTTGTAAATATTGCGTTAGTTTGGCCATTGCTTCTTTATGATTTTTTATAAAATCTTTATGTGCTTCTTTATTTGTATAGTTTGTAATTACGAATATTCCAGCAACAGGAATATCAAACTCTTTAGCAACTTGTAATAAAGAATAAAACTCCATATTCTCTATAGCAATATTATATTTAATAAACTTTTTTGCCAAATCTTCATTTGTCGATATATAATTTGAAGAGTTTACTATAGTTTGGTTTTGTGTTAAAGTTGTTTGTGAATTTAATACATTCTCTAAAGGGGTGTAACAATCATTATTTAAAAATCCAAGCTCAATATTAGCAGAACTTGTTGATTCCACTATATCAAATATTTTAAATTTATTGCTATCATAACTTCCCGCACTGCCAATAAAAAGTAAAAAATCTGGCTTATCAAGCAAACATAATCTTGTAAGATTTATTGCACTGTTTATAAGCCCTACTCCAATTGGTGTAGCAAAATTAAAGCTTTCACTATCCCCTGCACATATTATCATTATAATCTCACAGGGATATTATTATCATGTAAGTAGTGCTTAAGATCCATAATATCTATCTCTTTATAGTGAAATATTGATGCGGCCAAAGCTGCACTGGCCCCGCAATCAAAAGCCTCTTTTATATGCTCCATTGTTCCTGCTCCACCACTTGCAATAACAGGAATATCAACCAATGATGAGATTTGTGAAGTGATATCAAGTTCAAAACCGGTTTTTGCTCCATCTGTATCCATAGATGTAAGCAAAATCTCACCTGCCCCTCTATTATAAACCTCTTTTGCCCACTTAACTGCATCAAGTCCTGTATCTTCTCTTCCACCTTTTACAAAAACATGGTATGAGCCATCTTGCACTTTTTTTACATCTATTGCCACAACTATACATTGAGAACCAAATCTCTTTGATGATTCATCTATAAAATCTGGATTTACAACTGCACTTGAATTTATACTTACTTTATCACACCCAACATTTAACAATTTGTAAATATCATCAAGTTTTCTTATCCCTCCACCAACTGTAAGTGGAATAAATATCTCTTTTGCGACATCTTTTACTATATCAACTATTGTATCTCTCTTATCACTAGTTGCAGTGATATCCAGAAATGTGATCTCATCTGCCCCTTCATTGTTATATCTTCTTGCAACCTCTACAGGATCACCTGCATCTCGAAGCCCAACAAAACTAACACCTTTTACAACTCTACCATCTTTTACATCCAAACAAGGTATAATTCTTTTTGCAAAATTACTCATTAAATCCCTATATCTATCTTTTTTTGTTCACTTATTATAACTAAATAATTCTATACTAAGATAAAATTAGAAAACTATAAGTAACAATTAGCTAATATACTTTCTTACTATGAATAATATACAAGCAAAGAAGAAATTTGGACAAAATTTCCTAAAAGACAATATGATTGTAAGAAAGATCGTCGAAGCGATTCCCAAAAATAGCAATAAGCTAGTAGAAATTGGGCCTGGCTTAGGTGATTTGACAAATTTAATGGTCAAATACAAAGATGTACGAGCGTATGAGATAGATACAGATTTAATACAGATTCTATCAACTACATTCAAAAATGAGTTACAAAGCGGTAAACTAGAACTGATCCACACTGATGTTTTAGATATATGGAGTAAAAGCTCTTCGCTATATACAAATAGATATGATTTAATAGCAAATCTACCATACTATATAGCCACAAATATAATTTTACACGCTTTAGAGGATAACCATTGTGAACATATAATGGTTATGGTTCAAAAAGAGGTAGCACAAAAATTTTGTGCGAAAGTCACAAATAAAGAGTATAGTTCTTTAAGTGTAATTACACAATTGCAAAGTATAGAATCTAAAATTTTATTTGATGTCCCACCTGAATCTTTTGATCCAATTCCAAAAGTAATGTCAAGTGTTCTTTATATTAAAAAAGATACAACAAAGCAGTTTGATAAAGAGTTTAATAAATTCCTAAAAGCTGCATTTACACAACCAAGAAAGAAATTATCAAAAAATCTTTCATCAAAAGTTGATAAAGTTTTATTAAAAAAAATATATGAAGAGTTAGATTTAAATGACAATTTAAGACCTCATGAAGTTGATGCATCTTTGTACCACCAGATATATAAAAGGGTGTTACATAATGGAAGAAAAGAAAATTGATACAGTAGAAAAAAATACTGAAGAAAAACAGTCTGCTAAAAAATCAGAGAAAAAAACAACTGATAAAAAGCCAAATAATAATAATAATAAACAAAAAAATTCAAAACCTGTTCCAAAATCGGGAAAAGGTTGGGGTAGTGACTTTAAAAAAGCCTATCTAATTAATGAAAAAATCAATAAAGATAGATTAAATCCACACTATAAACTTGATCTTAAAACTGATGCAAAAGTAAGAATTACTCCACTTGGAGGATTAGGTGAGATTGGTGGGAATATGATGGTAATAGAAACTGACAAAAGTGCTATTATTGTTGATGTAGGTATGAGTTTCCCTGATGATACAATGCATGGTGTTGATATTTTAATACCAGACTTTACATATTTAAGACAAATAAGAAACAAAATATCTGCAATTGTAATTACTCATGGTCATGAAGATCACATTGGGGCTATGGCATATCTATTTAAAGAGATGCAATTTCCTGTATATGGTACTTCACTTCCACTAGAGATGATTGGTTCTAAGTTTGATGAGCATAAAATGAAACAACACAGAAGTTATCTAAGAGCTGTTTCAAAAAGAACACCAATCAAAATAGGGGACTTTGAAGTAGAGTGGATGCATATAACTCACTCAATAATTGATGCTTCATCATTGGCAATTAAAACTCCTGCAGGTACAATTATACATACAGGGGATTTTAAAATAGATCATACACCAGTAGATGGGTTCCCAACAGATCTACATAGATTTGCACATTATGGAGAGCAGGGTGTATTATTACTTTTAAGTGATTCTACAAACTCTCATGCTCCCGGATTTACAAGAACAGAGAAAACTGTAGGACCAACTTTTGAAAAAATCTTTGCAAATGCAAAAGGTAGAGTTTTAATGTCAACATTTAGTTCAAATATCCATAGGGTTGCACAAGCTATTGAAGTTGGATTAAAATATAACAGAAAGATATGTGTTATTGGAAGATCTATGGAGAAAAACTTAGATCTGGCAATGGAACTAGGATATATAAAATTTCCAAAAGATAAATTTATAGATGCACATGAAGTAAATAAATATGCAGATAAAGAGGTATTGATTGTAACAACAGGAAGTCAAGGGGAACCAATGAGTGCCTTATATAGAATGGCAATACATGAACACAGACATATTAAAATCAAGCCAGGTGATCAAATAATACTTTCAGCAAAAGCAATTCCAGGGAATGAAGCAAGTGTATCTGGAGTTATTAATCATCTGTTAAAAGGTGGAGCAACTGTTGCATATCAAGATTATGGTGATATCCATGTATCAGGACATGCTGCTCAAGAGGAACAAAAACTTATGTTAAGACTTGTTAAACCTAAATTCTTTATGCCAATACATGGTGAATATAACCATGTTGTAAAACATTCACAAACAGGTATAGAGTGTGGTGTATTAGAGAGAAATATTCATATTCTAAGTGATGGTGAACAAGTAGAGATCAGTCCAAAGTATCTTAAAAAAGTAAAAACTGTAAAAACTGGTAAAGTTTATATAGATAATATGATGAATAATAAAATTGCCAATGATGTTGTAATAGATAGACAAACTATGGCAAATGACGGTATAGTTATGATTGTTGCACAAATTAGTGAGAGTGAAAGAAAAGTTGTAGAGAAACCAAGAGTAAATACATTTGGTATGATCGGAAATAAAAATGAGAAATATTTCAATAAAGAGATTGAAGATCTATTAGCAACATATTTAGATAATATTAAGCCACAATTACTACAAAACAATAGAGTATTAGAAGATGAACTAAGAAAAGTTGTAAGAAAACACTGTGTAAGAAAATATAGAAAATATCCAATGATTGTACCAACACTATTTGTTCAGTAATCATTTAAAAAGGGAGCCAAAATGAATTTTCAGGATATCGCTAAAGAGGTTATACTTTTAGAAGCATCACAACTTGAGTACGCAGCATCCAATATATCAAATCAGATAGATGCTGCAGTTGAATTAATTTCAAAATGTGAAGGTAAACTGATTATTTGTGGAGTTGGTAAGTCTGGATTGGTAGGTAGTAAAATAGCTGCTACAATGGCAAGTACAGGTACAAGTTCATTTTTTCTTCACCCAACAGAAGCTATGCATGGTGATTTGGGAATGATAGGTAAAAACGATATTGTACTTGCAATTAGTTATAGTGGAGAGAGTGAAGAGTTAATTCAGATATTACCACATCTAAAAAGATTTGATATACCTCTTATATCTATGGCAAGTAATGAAAATTCAACTTTAGCTAAATACTCAGATATATTTTTAAATATAAAAGTACAAAAAGAGGCTTGTCCACTAGATACTGCACCAACATCATCTACAACAGTTACTATGGCAATAGGTGATGCTCTTGCAGTTTGTCTTATGAAAAAGAATAATTTCCAAAAAGAGGATTTTGCATCATTTCATCCAGGTGGAAGTTTAGGTAAAAAACTTTTTATTAAAGTAGATGATCTTCTTCGTAAAGAAAATTTACCTATTGTTTCACGTGAAACATTACTAAAAGATGCAATTGTAACTATGAGTGAAGGAAGACTTGGGAATGTTGTAATTGTAAATCAAGACAATACACTTTTTGGACTTTTGAGTGATGGTGATCTAAGAAGAGCATTACTTAGTGATGATTTTTCATTAGATTGTAAAGTTGAAAAATTAGCAACAAAAAATCCAAAAACAATAAACAACAAAAATATTTTAGCAAGTGATGCACTAAAAATCATAGAAGATTTCAAAATACAGCTACTTGCAGTTGTAGATGAACAAAACCATATTGAGGGTTTGCTTCATATACATGATCTAATAGAAGCAGGAATCAAATAATGGAATCAACAAGACTAAATAAATTTATATCACACAATACAATATACTCAAGAAGAGAAGCAGATAAATTAATCGAAGATGGATTAGTGACTGTAAATGGTGATGTAGTATCAAATATGGCTACAAAAGTAACAAATGAAGATTTAGTAAAAGTAAAAGGTAAAGTTGTAAAAGACAAATCAAATGATATATATACTGTAATTGTTTACAATAAAGCAAAAGGTGAGCTTGTAACAAAATCAGATCCAAGAGGTAGAAAAACAATCTATGATAACCTAGCTCATAAATTTAAACACTTTTTACCTGTAGGAAGACTTGACTATGCAAGTGAGGGGGTATTGATACTCTCAGATAGTGTTGAAGTAGTAAATGCTCTTATGCACTCTAATTTGGAAAGAGTATATAAAATCAAAGTAAATGGAGAGATCACTCAAGAGGTAATAAATGCTATGGCAAATGGTTTACAACTTGATGATGCAACAAAAGGTGCACATGAAAAAAGTGAAATAGAGCAGATGACATTTGCTCCATTTATAAGCTACCAAATTTTATCACAAGGGAAAAGTTTCTCTAAATTAAAAGTTATTATCACAGAAGGTAAAAATAGAGAATTAAGAAGATTCTTTGCAAATTTTGATTTAAATATTGTTGATCTAAAAAGATTAGATTATGGAGGGATTACACTAAATAACCTTCCAACAGGTAAGACAAGATATCTTACAAAAGAGGAATACTCAAATCTTAGACAATATATGAGAGATTTAAAAAAACAAGATAGCTAATATGAATGATTTAGCAAATATCTTACGCCCAAAAACTATTGATGAGTTTATTGGGCAATCCCATATATTATCACATAATAGCTCACTTTATAAACTTATAAAAACCAAACAGATACCACATCTGTTTTTTTATGGTTCACCAGGTACAGGTAAAACAACTTTAGCAAAAATCATAGCAAACAGTGTAGATATGCAATATTACCATTTTAATGCTACTACAATAAAAATAGAGCAGATACGAGATGTAATTAAAAAGCATCAAAATGCATTAATAAAACCTTTAATATTTATTGATGAAGTTCATAGACTTAATAAAAACCAACAAGAGGTACTACTTCCTATTATGGAAAATTATCAAGCTATAATTATAGGAGCAAGTACAGAAAATCCATTTTATACTCTAACTAATGCTATAAGATCAAGATCATTTGTATTTGAATTTAAACCACTTCTTGATTGCGATTTAGATACCATTATAAATAAAGCATTTGATAAATTAAACATATCAGCAAACAAAGAGATATATAGTTTTTTAAAGTCAAGTAGTGCAGGGGATGCAAGATCACTACTTAATCTTATAGAGTTTGCATACAAAATAGATAAAGATTTTACACTTGATACTTTAAAACAATTAAGAACCACATCCCAAACTGATGGTTTAAACTCCAAAGATTCACATTATGATTTAGCTAGTGCAATGATTAAATCATTAAGAGGAAGTGATGTTGATGCATCACTGTATTATTTAGCTAGATTAATAGTAGGTGGTGAAAGAATAGAGTTTATTACAAGAAGATTAATGATATTTGCAAGTGAAGATATAGGAAATGCAAATCCAAATGCATTAAACCTTGCAGTAAGTACTCATACTGCTTCAATACAAGTTGGTTATCCTGAGGCTAGAATTATATTAGCGCAATGTGTAGTTTATCTTGCTTCATCACCCAAATCAAATAGTTCATATAATGCAATAAATAAAGCTTGTGATTTAATAAATAATGGTACAATACTAAATATACCAAAACATATAGACTCACTTGCATCTGGATATAAATATCCACATGATTTTGGAGGATATTGCAAACAAGAGTATTTAGAAAAATCTTTAAACCTATATGAGCATAAATTAATAGGTTTTGAAAAAACTTTGGATGAATGGCTAAATAAAATAAAAGGGAACTAATGGATATAATGAACTACTACTTATGGATATTGACATTTCATATAATGTCAGTACTGTCTTGGATGGCAATGCTTTTTTACCAACCAAGACTTTATGTGTATCACACTGAGCATAAAAACAAGCCCCAGTTTGTTGAAGTTGTTAAAATTCAAGAATATAAAATGTATAAATATATTGGATTACCTGCAATGTGGGCTACTATCATAAGTGGATTATGGATGTTATATCTAAGACCTGATTTGCTAGATATAAACAATCCATGGATGTATGCAAAACTAATTGTAGCACTACTTCTTATAGGATACTCTTTCTCACTTGAATACTACAGAGTGCAACTAGAAAAAGATAACTATATAAAATCTGGTAATTTTTTTAGAGCTTATAATGAGGTACCAACTTTATTATCCCTTTTAATAGTAGGATATGTTATTACAAAAACTTTCTCTATTTTATTTACTGTAATTGTATTGCTTATTGGTGCATACATAATCTATAAAGTAAGAAAGCAAACACCAAAAGAGTCATAATGAATTTTGAAAAATATTTTGTAATAGATACCAATATAATACTTGAAGATGCATCAAATATATTTAAACTCTCAAGCAATAAAACTAATCTTATCATTATCCCTGAGATAGTTTTAGATGAGATAGATAGCAAAAAATCTGGTTTTGATGAGATAAACTTTCAAGCAAGAGAGTTTGCAAGACTGTTAGAAAATGCAACTATTATAAATACAAAAATACTAGATGAGATTAAGATAATCACACTTGAGATTCAAGATAAACAAAGTGCGATTATTGATATTATTTCCAAAGAGAACTATCAAATAAAATCATCTCAACTAGCATTGAATATACTAAATGACAGAAAAATATTAGAGTTAGCTCTTTTTGCAAAAAGCTATTATGAAAAAGATATAGAGTTTTTATCATTAGATATTATGGCAAGATTAAGAGCAATCTCTATGGATATAAAAGCTCACTCTTTAATGGGTAACAACAAAGATGATTTTGATTTTGAATATATCAAGCAAGTTGAAGTAGAGTTTGAACAAACAGAGTTTTTACACAACTCTTCAATTGAAGAGTTTGATAAGGATTATAAACCGTATAATTTCTCATACTGTTTTAAAGTAAAAAGTTCAGATCAGATAATATTGGCATATATCATCAATAAAAAGATTCAACTACTTGATGAAGTTGAAGTAAGAAACCAAATCATAACACCACTAAATAAAGAGCAACTTTTTTTCTCCAATGCTCTTATTCATCCGTTTTTTAATGTATTGATAGTTGAAGCTAAAGCAGGAAGTGGAAAAACTCTACTTGCTTTAAGTGCAGCAATAAAACTTGTAAGATTAAAATCTTATCAAAAGATTATATATATTAGAAACTCTATTGAGTCATTAGATAAAGGGGAAGATGTTGGATACCTTCCTGGACTTGAAGAGAAATTTAGAATATACAACCATCCACTTATGGATAGTTTGGATTATATGGTAAGAACAGAACATAAAAGAAAACAAAATAACAAACATAAACCAGATCAAGAACTTGATGATGTTGAAGTTACAACAAGAGTAGAGCAGATAATAAAAAACTACGGTATTGAAACTATGTGGGTAGGAGAGATGAGAGGAAGAACTTTGTCTAATTCATTTGTAATTATTGATGAAGCACAAAATATGAGTAATAAAACTATGCAGATGGTTTTAAGTAGAATTGATAGCTCTTGTAAAGTAGTGATCCTTGGAAGTAATAAACAAATAGACAATTTTTATGTAAATAAATATACAAATGCACTTACAACATTATTGAAATCTACAAAAAATCAAAGTGACTTGGTAAATATATTTGCCATAAAACTACAAAAAGTTTTAAGAGGACCAATCACACAATGGGCTGAAGAACTTTTTAGCAGAAGCAAAAATTAGGTAAATTTTGATAATATACAAAAAAATAAATAAAACAATACAATTAGGAGAATATTATGGGTAGAGCTTTTGAATATAGAAAAGCAGCAAAATTAAAAAGATGGGGAAATATGTCAAGAGTTTTCCCAAAACTTGCCAAAGCAATAACAATGGCAGCAAAATCTGGTTCACCAGATCCAGAGATGAACCCAGCTTTACGAACAGCCATTGCAAATGCAAAAGCTGAAAATATGCCAAAAGATAATATAGCTGCAGCTATAAAAAGAGCAACTGCAAAAGATGCAGCAGATTTAGCTGAGATAAATTATGAAGGTAAATGGCACCATGGTGTTTTAATTTTTATAGAAACAGCAACAGATAACGGAACAAGAACTGTTGCAAATATTAAAAATATTTTTACCAAAGCAAAATGTTCACTTGTACCAACAGGATCATTAGAGTTTATGTTTGATAGAAAATCAGTATTTGAGATGAAAACTCCTAATATGGATATAGAAGAGTTGGAGATGGAATTGATTGATTCTGGACTTGAAGAGATTAAAATTGAAGATGATGAACATATAACAATATATGCTGATTATACTGATTTTGGAAATATGTCAAAAAAACTTGAAGAGTTGGGATTAGAGTGTCAAAAAGCTTCACTTCAAAGAATACCAAACTCACCAATAGAGATTACAGATGAACAGATGGAAGAACTTGCAGAGTTTTTAGATAAACTTGAAGATGATGAAGATGTTCAAAATGTTTATACAAATCTAGCATAAGTTTTGCTTTTAGATTATTTTACTTTATTCTTCGTTGCCTTTGTTAGTGCGACAATTCTCCCACTTGGCAGCGAAGCACTTTTTTTATTAGATCTGACAAATCAACTCAACCCTTTTTTATTACTATTTTTTGCAAGTTTTGGAAATATACTAGGTTCAATAGTTAATTACTATTTAGGCTTAAAAGGGGAACAGTATTTAGAAAACAAAAACTACATCTCACCATATAAACTTATTAAAGCTAAAACTTTTTTTGATAAATATGGAGGGTACTCTTTGCTTCTTGCATGGGTTCCAATTATTGGAGACCCACTTACATTTATAGCTGGTGTTTTAAAATATGATATAAAAAAATTTATTTTACTTGTAAGTATCTCAAAGTTTTCAAGATATCTTTTTATATATCTTGTATGGCAATATTATTCTTAGAATAAAAATCATATCTTATATTTTCATACTCAAATCCCAAGTATGAAGCGTGAAGCATTAGTCTTTTTGCTTTTGTATGTTTTACTCTATCCTCTTTACTTAATGTTTTATTCAGATATGAATCAGCAATATTTTCATCAACTCCATATATTGGATCACCAACTATTGTATGTCCAATAGAATCAAGATGTACTCTTATTTGATGTTGTCTTCCTGTATGAGGGATAGCTTCTACTAAAGTATAATTCAATGCTGAATCATATTTTATAGGATTTATAGTTGTAAAAGATTCTTTTCCATCATCTGCAATACACATTTTTACTTTTATAAATCCCCCCTCTCTTCTTATTGGAGTATCTATTTGAATTGTTTTTGATATTTTACCTTGTACAATTGCAAGATATTTTTTATCATAATGTCGTGATTCAAATAACATCTTTAAATCTACTTCACTTACTTTATCTCTTGCAATTAAAACCAATCCACTTGTCTCTTGATCAATTCTATGAACCAAATTTGCACCATCTCCAAAATGGTACTTAACTTCATCAAGTAAACAATATGGTGTATTTCTACCCGTTGGATGAACCATCACTCCACTTGGTTTTTCAAACAAAGCAAATCTTGGTGTAGTAATTAAAGGTTTTAAGCCTCTTGTATGCCCTTCAAACATAGCAACATATATATGATCAGTATTTATAATATCATTGTTTTTTAAAACTTTATTATTTGCATCAAAGACTCTGCTTCTTGATAAATATTTTTGAGATTGCGATATAGTAAAGTCTAAATGTTGAAACATATATAAGTGTATCTTATGCCCAACTTGGGTATCAAATTTTTTTAAAATAAATGGCAAAAAAACCTCCAAATTTAATCTTATTTTTTATATTCTTTTTGTATCATATTCTACTAAAAAAAACTATAATTTTTGATAAAATAAATATAAGGAAAACTTATGATTGAAAGATACGCTCGAGAAGAGATGAGTAGCAAATGGACAATGCAAGCTAAGTACCAAGCTTGGCTAGATGTAGAGATAGCAGTGGTAAAAGCATGGGCAAAATTAGGAAAGATTCCAAAAAGTGATGCTAAAAAGATTGCTAAAAATGCTGGATTCAGTGTAGAGCGTATTGATGAGATTGAAGCAGTAACAAGACATGACCTTATTGCTTTTACTACAAGTGTAAGTGAAACACTAGGAGCTGAGTCTAGATGGTTCCATTATGGTATGACTTCAAGTGATACAGTTGATACAGCTGTTGCACTTCAAATGACTTCATCTTTAGATTTAATTATCAAAGATGTTAAAATGATTATGAAATCTATCAAGAAAAGAGCAAAAGAGCATAAAATGACTCTTATGGTGGGAAGAAGTCACGGTATTCATGGTGAACCAATCACTTTTGGACTTGTACTTGCTGTTTGGTATGATGAGATGAAAAGACATCTTAAAAACCTAAAAGAGACAAGAAAAGTGATCGCTGTTGGTCAAGTAAGTGGAGCTATGGGAAATTTTGCACATGCACCATTGGAATTGGAAGAGCTTGCTTGTAAAGAGTTGGGGCTTAAACCAGCTCCTGTATCAAATCAGGTTATTCAAAGAGATAGATATGCTAGACTTGCTACTGCTTTGGCTCTTGTAGCTTCATCTATAGAAAAATTTGCCGTTCAAGTAAGACACTGGCAAAGAACAGAGGTATATGAGTGTGAAGAGTTTTTTGCAAAAGGGCAAAAAGGAAGCTCTGCTATGCCACACAAAAGAAACCCTATCCTAACAGAAAATATCACAGGACTTGCTAGAATCATTAGAGCATATGCAACTCCTGCTATGGAAAATGTAGCACTTTGGCATGAAAGAGATATCTCACACAGTTCAACAGAGAGATTTTGGCTTCCTGATTCATTTATCACTTGTGATTTTATGTTACACAGAATGAATAATGTAATTGCAAATCTTACAGTTATGCCTCAAAATATGATGAAAAACCTAAACCTTACAGGGGGACTTGTATTTTCTCAAAGAGTATTACTAGAACTTCCACTAGCTGGAGTTAGTAGAGAAGATGCATATAAAATTGTTCAGAGAAATGCAATGAAAGTATGGGAGCAGATTCAACAAGGCAAGCCTACAACAAATGAGAAAGGGGAATCTTTATATCTTCAACACCTTTTAAATGATGAAGAGTTAAGAAAATCTTTAAGTGAAGAGCAAATAAGAGAGTGTTTTAATTTTGATTATTACACAAAAAATGTAGATGCAATTTTTAAAAGAGTATTTGGTAAATAATTATGGCAATTAAAATTACAAAAAGAAACGGACGACAAGAGTATTTAGATATTAGTAAAATTCAAAAGCATACAATTGCTGCAACAAAAGATCTAGAGGGTGTTTCACAAAGTGAATTAGAGATTGATGCCCAGATCAAATTTATTGATGGGATGAGCAGTAGTGATATTCAAGATGCCTTGATTAAAACTGCAGTTGAAAAGATTGATATAGATGTACCAAACTGGACATTTGTGGCTGCAAGACTATTTTTATTTGACTTATATCACAGAGTTGGAAAAGCTACACATGGAATCAAAGGAAATGCCTACTGTCACATAAAAGATTATATAAGATATGGTCAAGAAGCAGGAAGAATTATCCCTGATTTGGAAAAGGGTTATGATCTTGATGATCTAAATGAACACTTAGATCCAAGTAGAGATTACCAATTTAACTATCTGGGGATGAAAACTCTATATGATAGATATCTACTTAAAAATGGGAATAAAGAACCAATAGAGTTACCACAACAGATGTTTATGGGTATAGCTATGTTCTTGGCTCAAAATGAGGAAGATAAACAAACAAGAGCAAAAGAGTTTTATGATCTAATCTCAAAATTTGAAGTTATGCTTGCAACTCCAACTTTAAGTAATGCCAGAACAAATAGACATCAATTAAGTTCATGTTATATTGGAAGTTCTCCTGATAATATTGAAGGGATCTTTGATGGATACAAAGAGATGGCACTATTATCTAAATTTGGTGGAGGAATAGGTTGGGATTGGAACTCTATTCGAGCATTGGGGGGTATGATTGATGGACATAAAAGTGCAGCTGGTGGAGCAATACCATTTTTAAAAATAGCAAATGATGTAGCACTTGCAGTTGATCAGTTGGGAACCAGAAAAGGTGCTATTGCAGTTTATCTTGAACCTTGGCATATGGATATAGTTGATTTTATTGATCTTAAGAAAAACTCAGGAGAGGAAAGAAGAAGAGCACATGATCTTTTCCCTGCGCTTTGGATCAATGACCTGTTTATGCAAAGAATTTTAGAAGACTCTCACTGGACACTGTTTGATCCATACGAAGTAAGAGATCTTAATGAACTTTATGGTGAAGAGTTTACAAAAAGATATGAAGAGTATGAAAATGATCCAAGTATCACAAAAGAGCAGATGAAAGCAAAAGATCTTTGGAAAAAAGTTTTAACATCATATTTTGAATCAGGTAGCCCATTTTTATGTTTTAAAGATAATGCCAACAGAGCAAATCCAAATGATCATGCAGGTCTTATTAGAAGTTCAAATCTTTGTACAGAGATATTTCAAAATACAAATCCAAACCACTATCTAATCAAAATAGAGCTAGTAGATGGAACAATCCTTACATATGAAGAGGATGCACAAGTAGAAGTAAATGATGGGATGATTAAAAAAGCCAATAAAATAACTGCACTTGACAGTATTGAAGGTGTTAAAATATTTATAGTTGAAAAAGAGAAAATTGATGGGGATACAGCAGTTTGTAATCTTGCATCTGTAAATCTAAGTAAAATAAATACTCCTGAAGATATTGAAAGAGTTACACCAATTGCAGTAAGAATGCTTGATAATGTAATTGATCTAAACTTTTATCCACTAAGAAAAGTAAAAGCTACAAACCTGAAAAGTAGAGCTATAGGACTTGGTGTGATGGGGGAAGCGGAGATGCTGGCTCGTCACAAATTAAAATGGGGATCAAATGATCATCTTAAAAAAATAGACTCTATTATGGAAGCAATAAGTTACAATGTGATTAAAGCATCATCAAATCTTGCAGTTGAAAAAGGAACTTACCCTACTTACGAGGGTTCTAAATGGAGCAAAGGTATTATGCCAATGGATGCATCTCCTCAAATTGTAAATACACTTGTAGACAAAGATCTTTTTGATTCTGGATACAATTGGGATGAATTAAGAGAACTTGTAAAAAAACAAGGTATGAGAAATGGATATTTAATGGCAATTGCTCCAACTAGTTCTATATCAATATTAGTTGGAACCACTCAAGCAATTGAACCGGTATTCAAAAGAAAATGGTTTGAAGAAAACTTAAGTGGTCAGATCCCTGTAGTAGTACCTGGATTAAATCCTGAAACATGGGATTATTATACACCATCATTTGAGGTGGAACAAAAAGACCTAATTAAAGCAGCAGCAGTAAGACAAAAATGGATAGATCAAGGGCAAAGTACAAACATATTTATGAGTTTGGATAGAGCTAGTGGTAGATACCTTCATGAGATATATACTCTTGCTTGGCAATTAGGATTAAAATCAACATATTACCTACGAAGTCAGTCACCAGATGCAGCAAATGATGTGGCAGATAGAAGTATGGAATGTGTTGGGTGTCAATAGGAGACAAAATGGAAAGAAAAACGATATATAACCCAAACTCAACAGAGGATCTAAATGACAGAAGAACATTTGGTGGAAATTCAGATGGAATGATAAACTTCACTAGATGTAAATATGAATGGGCAGTGAAACTTTGGGATACAATGGAGGGGAACACTTGGTTCCCAAAAGAGGTACAGATGACTCAAGATGCCAAGGATTATAAATATCTAACGCCATCAGAAAAAAGAATGTACGATTTGGTTCTATCTCAATTAATATTTATGGATTCATTACAAACAAATAATTTGATGGATAATATAAATCCATATATCACTGCACCAGAGATAAATGCAATTTTATCTAGACAATCTTATGAAGAAGCAAATCACTCAAAATCATATGCAGTTATGGTAGAATCAATCTCAGATAATACAGACGAGATCTATGATATGTGGAAAACTGATGCAAAATTAAGAGAAAAAAACAACTTTATTGCAGGCGTTTATGAGGAGTTAGCTGGTGATATTGATGATCATAAAATAGTATTGGCTATGTTTGCAAATCAAATTTTGGAGGGATTATATTTTTATGCTGGTTTTTCAGCAATGTATGCGCTTGGAAAATCTGGTAAAATGCTTGGATCATCTCAAATGATTAAATTTATTCAAAGAGATGAAGTAACACACCTGTTGTTATTCCAAAATTTAATTAATTCAACAAAACAGGAACGACCAGAACTATTTACTCCACAATTGGAAGCAGAAGTGAGAGAGATGTTTAGAAAAGCTGTAGATCTTGAAGCTTCATGGGGAGATTATATTACTCAAGGGCAAATACTAGGTTTTACAAAAGATATTATTAGACAATATATTGAATATCTAGCAGATAGACGACTTGAAGCAGTAGGATATGCTCCAGAGTATGGAGTAAGTCATCCAATACCATGGGTAGATGGTTATAGCTCATTTAATGATCAAAGAACAAATTTCTTTGAAGGAAATGTTATTAACTACTCTAAAGGTTCAATTGACTTTGATGATTTTTAGGAATCTGTAGTGGATTTAATATCATTACAATTTAAAACTACTCAAGATTTTGATAAAAATCTTGATAGTTTAATCTCATATATAAACCAAACACCACAAAACTCATTTGTAGTAGCTCCAGAACTGTGTTTAAACGGTTATGCCTATGATAGACTTGATGAAGCAGTAGATATAAGCACCAAAGCTATCAATCAACTTTTAAAACTGAGTAAAACAAGATTTATAGCTACTACTTTAACTACAGTAAAAAATGGGAACTATTATAATACTTTGCATCTTTTTTATAATAATAAACTAATACATACACAATCAAAAAATAAACTATTTGTCTTAAATGATGAAAAAAAACATTTTACACAGGGTGATATAAAAGATATCAAAATAATAGATATAGATGGTATTAAAATTGGATTTATGATATGTTTTGAATTAAGATTTATAGAGTTTTGGCAAAAACTGCAAGGTGCAGATATTATATGTATCCCTTCAATGTGGGGAGCTCCAAGAAAAGAGCACTTTGAAACTCTTACAAAAGCACTTGCAGTTGCAAATCAATGTTTTGTAATAGCATCAAACAGTTCAAACGATGATATGGCAAGCAGTAGTGGAGTGATCACACCTTTTGGTATAGAAACCAGAGATGATAATAGTAATATTATAACAAACAAATATGATAAAGATGATGTTAAAAAGATGAGAAGATATATGAATGTTGGTATAAAATGAGATTTTATAAACTATCACTCATAGCAATTTTTGCAATACAATTCTCGGGGTGTGTTAAACAAGAAGCACAAATACAACCATACAAAAAAGAAGAGGTAAAAAACTATCAAACAGTTGAGGAGTATAATCAAGCTATTAACTATCCTGAAGTAAAAGAGATAGAAACTCTAGATATAAAAACATCATTACTGCTACATTATCAAGAGTGGAAACACACAAAATACAAATATGGTGGTACAACAAGAAAAGGGATAGATTGCTCAGCATTTGTACAAAAAACATTTAAATCAAGATTTAATATCAAAATACCAAGAACAACTCTCTTACAAGTAAAAAAAGGGAAAACTATAGCAAAAAAAGATCTAAAAGCTGGAGATTTGGTATTTTTTAAAACAGGAAGAAACCAAAGACATGTGGGTATTTATCTAAGTAAAGGTAATTTTATGCATGCTTCAACAAAAAAAGGGGTAACAATATCAAGTATAAACAGCCCCTATTATTCATCACATTTCTGGATAGCTAAAAGGATAGATTTTTAGAATAAAATCTTCCCTTGTAACCTATCATAACCATATATATCATCCCTATACTGCATAACACCATTATCATCCATCCAAGCAGTTAAATATACTATATGTACTGGTATTTTACTACCTAAAGCTATCTCTTTTTTCTCTATATCTTTTAATACTTCTACAGCTTTATCGTAATCTAATCTACTATCTTCTTGAGCAATAGTCTTTAAAAGTTTATATGGTGTTTGTAGCCTTATACATCCATGGCTAAAAGCTCTTTGTCTTCTTTTGAAGAAATGTTTTGCACTAGTATCATGAATATATACAGAGTATCTGTTGTGAAATAAAAATTTCATTTTTCCCAATGGATTTTTTTTACTTGGTATTTGAATAAATCGATATGGAACTTCAGGATATATTTTTTGCTCTTTTTGTTCAGGAGTTTGCATATATTGAGACCAATCAATGGTAGTTGGATCATATGTTTGTGATTTTTGATCCCAAGTTTCATGAATATTCATACCTCTTGAAACCAAATAAGTTGGATTCTCTTGAAGTTTGGGGATAATTTCTCTTTGCACAATTCTTTGAGGTACTCTCCAATAAGGGTTTAATACAACTGTTGTAAGTTTATGTGAGAATACAGGAGTAGGGTGTGTTTTATTACCTACAATAACAGGTAGGTTTAAAACCTCTTTATTATGATCATAATAATAAAGCCTAAAATCAGGAATATTTACCAATAGATATTTTTCACCAAGATCTCTAGGCAACCATCTCATTCTTAACAAATTTATTTTTATTTGAGCAATTTTCTTTTTAAGTGGAATATTAAGATGCCTAATAGTATCTCTACCAATTATCCCATCAACTTGTAAACCATGAGATTTTTGAAAAGATTTAACAGCGTTAAACAAAACTTCATTGTAAACCAATCGTTTATCTTCTAGTTTTTTCTCTTTACCATCTTCAACAACACTAGGTTCTTCATTGGTACTAAGAGCATAATCAACCTCTGAAAGATCACCACTTTGAAATAATCTTTGTCTTAACAATGGAACAATTTTATGTTTCATATTTAATTTCAATACTTTGATTGATGGTATCTTTACATATCCACCATTTTCAATAATCTTTTCATATTTTTCTATCTCATCAAGCATTTTAGAAGCATTTGGATATGTGATTTTAGGTTTATCCAAAGCTAAAGTGATATCATTTTGTGCAATTGCTTCTTCTAATAGTTTTATCTTTTTAGGGAAAAATTTAGTTCTTCTCCAATTTGCCATTATTTCAGTTTTTTCATATATATTTTTTAACTCTTTTTGAAAAATATCCCATCTGAAATCACCATAACTCAAATAATTCATATATTCATCATAAGCATATGTAAGTAAAAGATCCAATTTTATTGCATCTTCATTACTTAAGGCTCCGTATTCATCCTCTTTTTCCAACAATTGATCTATTTGATCTATATTTAACCGTTTTTTTGCAAATTTATCTGCTAGTTTATCATTTTTTATTTGTGTTATAAGTTGCTTTCCAATAGATGTTACTAAATTATTTTTTATCCAAATTAGATGATTGTTTGATTTTTTATAATATTTTCTTAATTGATGTTTTTTTACATCAATCCCTAGAGCCAATCTAGTAGTAAAATATTTTTTTATAGTATTTTGAGGTTCTATATCTTCGGATGCATTCCCAAGTATATTAATATTTGTATTTCCAAATAATGTAAAAGTGATAAACAGTACAGATAAAATTAGTTTCATTAGTTCTTCTTATATAATTTTTTAGAATTATATTTAATTATTTATTAATAATCTATAAAAAATATAATTTTTTTTATATCTATTATAATAATTAGTAAAGTTACACAAAACTAACTAGTGCTATGTTAAACTTATATATGAGATTATTAATGTACAGTAAACAGCAAGATGAGCTAAAAGAGTTTTATCATATAGTCAATAAACTATCAAAACACTTTGACATTGACACTGCTTCAACTATTGATGAAGCTATTAATCTTTACTCTAAAAACACCTATGATGTAATTATAATTGATTATATCAAAGATGAAAAAGAGTTACAAACCTATATACTAGAAAAAAATCCAAAACAAAATATTACAATCTTAAGTAATAATTTAAGCTGTACAGAGCCAATGGGCTGTGACTATTGTATAGAAAACCATAATATAAAACGACTTTTAAAACCACTAAAGGCAAAAGATATAATCAATATTTTAGATACTGAAACAAAATGTATAAAATATTGTAAAGATAAATTTCAGATGAAACTATATATGATTGAGAAATATATTGATCATTCAAGTAGCTATATTTTTGATAAAAATCAATTAAAATTTACCAAAAACAAATATATATCAGGAACTGAAAATATATTTTTAGAGATAATATCAAAATTGAAATCTTTACATATACCATTTTATGTAGATTCCAACTATGACATAGTTATCATAGATAAAAACAAATAGATATAAGATCGCGTAACTCAGTGGTAGAGTATCACCTTGACATGGTGGGAGTCGGCAGTTCAAGTCTGCCCGTGATCACCATCTAACTAAATAAACTCTTTTTCATATTTTACAACTTTATTTCGTCCACTTCTTTTTGCATCATATAAAGCAACATCTGATCTATGTACCAAATCATCTATAACTATATCATTAACGCAATCACATGATGCAATTCCAATACTTATGGTACATTTTACAACTGTTCCATCTTCTATTATTAATTCATTATTCTCTACATGTTGTTTTATTTTTTTGGCAATTTTAGCAGCATCATTTATACTTGCATCTGGTAGTAAAATTAAAAACTCTTCCCCTCCAAAGCGTACAACAATATCACTATCTCTTGTATTTTCCAAAAAAATTAGCGATAACTGTTTTATAACTTCATCACCTACAAGATGTCCGTAGTTATCATTTATCACTTTAAATCTATCTATATCCAACATAAGAACACTTAAAGGTTTTGCATTTCTTCTTGCTAGTTGTAAAAGGGTTGAAGATATCTCATTGAAGTATCTTCTGTTATAAAGTCCTGTTAAAGGATCTTTATTTGCCATATCTACCAAAGCTTCTTGAGCTAATTCTAATTCTTGAGTTCTTGCTTTAACCAACTCCTCAAGATGAGCTTCATATTCATCATTTTTCCAATCACAATAAAGTTTTTCTGCAACTTTTAATAGGATCTCTTCAAGTTTATTTATATTTATAGGTTTTAGTAAATATCCATCTACAGAGTATTTTATACAATCTAGTAAATAATCAGTTTCTTGATGAGCAGTTAGGATAATTATTGGAGTTGTAGGGGATTTTTGTTTTATTAATCGTGCCATCTCAACCCCACTCATTTTTGGCATTTTTATATCACTTATAACAAGATCGAAATCACCAGAATCAAATTTTTCCAGCCCTTCAACTCCATTTTTTGCTATTACAATATTATCTGAAAAAAATTCAAGCAGATCTCCCACTACCACTTTGGCATCAGCATTATCTTCAACATAAAGAATATTTAGTTTTCTAATAAACTTAAATAATTGATTTAGTGGGATATTCACACTAACACTCCTAATACATATCTACTACACTTAAGTATAGCACTAAAAATATAAATATTCAAGACAATTCAATGACAATTATAAATGATATAATGATATAAGTTAATATTTGATAAAATTTTTTATGATTAAAACACTTGGGATTCTAATTTTACTTATATTTTTTACAGGATGTAGTATTAAATATGATGGCGTAAAGCTAGATAAAAAAAACAATTTAGTACTTTTAAAACAGAGTCAAGATACTCAAAAAAGAGTAGAAGAGTTATCAAATATGATTCAGAATATATCCCCTAGTATATCTAGAACACAAGCTTATGATCTATCATATAAATCAACATATTATGCTATGGTATTAGCCAATCAATATGATTTAGTAGCTCCTGCACTTTATCAAAACTATTTGGTAAATCAAAAACAAAGAAAAAGGGGATTGTGTTACCATTGGGTGACAGATATTGTAAAATATTTGCAAAACTATAACTATTCAACCTTAAGCATATACAAGGTTGTAGCAAACAAAGGTAAATATAATGAGCATAACGCAATAAGTGTAACTGCCAAAGATTATCCCTATGATAATGCAATTTTACTTGATGCATGGAGAGATTCAGGCAAACTATACTACATACCTATAAAAGAAGATACAAGATATAAATGGAAACTAAGAAGGAAGATACAATGAACAATAGTTTTTTTAAGATATGGTTACCAATATTTAGTTTGATATTTATCGCATTTTATGCAATAACATCATATATAGAACCACCTGTACAAAAACATATCACAATAGCAACCGGTAGCAAAACAGGTAATTATTATAAAACTGCATTAAAATATAAAAAGTTGCTTGAAAAACAAAAAGTTGAAGTAACCATCTTAAATACAAAAGGTTCAGTTGAAAATATAAAACTTGTAGAGCAGGGCAAAGCTGATGTAGCTTTTGTACAAAGTGGTATTATGGGAAACAAAAATCAAGATATATATTCACTTGCCAGCTTATATTATGAACCACTTTGGGTATTTTATAAAAATGAGGGGTATGATATAAATTATATCATTCAATTAATAGGGAAAAAAATATCAATAGGTCCAAAAGGAAGTGGAACACAAAATCTAAGTAAAACAATACTTGATATAAATAAGATAGATAGTTCAAACAGCACTATATACAA
>Ga0256843_1000758_pt1 | contig 26854 bp, 17 predicted proteins | sample AlvinellametaG_FD_191572 | JGI IMG/M metagenome (GOLD analysis project Ga0256843, IMG submission 191572) | Pompeii worm associated microbial communities from hydrothermal vent at the East Pacific Rise, Pacific Ocean - Alvinella | ecosystem: Host-associated > Annelida > Integument > Unclassified ... | reverse complement strand
ATATTATATTTTTTAGTCCTTGACTTCATACTCTTTTCTACCCATTTCATATAGGTCATTACCGTATGTATCATTGATTACTGTTACTGGAAAATCTTTTACAGTTATCTCTCTAACAGCTTCTGGCCCAAGCTCTGGATAGGCTATAACTTTTGCTGAAGTTATCTTTTTGCCAAGTAATGCACCAGCACCTCCAGTTGCCCCAAAATAGATTCCTCCATATTTTACACAAGCATCTTTTACAGCTTGATTTCTCTTTCCTTTTCCAATCATACCTTTTGAGCCATGTTTTAGCATAATTGGAGAGTAACTATCCATTCTATAACTTGTAGTTGGTCCTGCACTTCCTATTGGGTCACCTGGTTTTGGAGGAGTTGGTCCTACAAAATAAATTACACTTCCTTCTAAATCAAAAGGTAACTCTTCACCTTTCTCCAAAAGTTCAACCAATCTCTTATGTGCTGCGTCTCTTGCTGTATAGATTGTTCCATTAAGTAATACTGTATCACCTGCTTTTAGTTTTTTTGTATCTTCATTAGTTAGTGGTGTTGTTAGAGTATATTGTGCCATTTTCTATCCTTATATAGTAATATGAGTGTGTCTTGATGAGTGACATTGAACATTAACTGAAACTGGTAGAGATGCGATATGACAAGGATTTGATTCTATATGCACAGCAAGTGCTGTTTTTGTTCCTCCCATTCCCATTGCACCAATTCCAAGCTTGTTTATCTCTTCTAACATAGTCTGTTCCATCTCATCTAATTCAGGGTCAGGATTTTTTGTTCCTATATCTCTAAAGAGAGCATGTTTTGAAGATATTACAGCCTTTTCAAATGTACCACCAATTCCAACTCCAACAGTAATAGGAGGGCATGGATTTCCACCTGCATCAGATATTACCTCTTTTACAAACTCTATAACTCCCTCTTTTCCAGCAGCTGGAGGCAAGACTTTTGCACGACTTACATTTTCACTACCACCACCTTTGGCAGCGTATTCTATATCTATTTTATCACCTTCTACAATATCAAAGTGAATAATAGCAGGAAGGTTATATCCAATTTTATCTTTTAAGTTAGCTCTACTAAAAGGTTCACAAGTAGAGGCTCTCAAATAACCCTCTTTGTATCCAAGTTCTGTACCTTTATTAATAGCATCTTTTAGTAAACCACCTTTGATTTTAACATCTTCACCAACTTTTACAAAAAATACAGCAAGTCCTGTATCTTGACATAGTGGTCTCTTTTCTTCTTTCGCAATTTGAGCATTTTCTAAAATCTGTCTAATGACTTCTTTGCTTACTGGAGATTTTTCTTTTTCCATAGCCTCTTTTAGGGCATCATAAGTATCTTGTGGCAAATCTGTTCCACAATGGATTATAATATCTCTAATGGCTTTTACAATCTCATCAAATTCTATCTCTCTCATAAAGTCTCCTGTTTTAATGGTGTTGTCTATTCTACTCTTAGGTTGATTAATCTAATGCATTAAAATATACTATAATTAATTGGGCTTTATAGATATGTGAAGTATTGTAATAGATTATATTAAAAGATTATATATTTATATTTAATTAAGTTGATATGTATTAAAATAAATAAAAAAGGAGAAGATGAAATGAAAATTTCAAAAGTAGGGTTAGGGTTATTTTTAGGGTTTTTTATACTCTTTTCTACACTAAATGCAAAAGTGACTCTTCCACCATCATGGACAGTAACAAGAGTTACATACGACACAACAGTTGAAGAGTTAGCTCAAAAATATTATGGTGATTCCAAGGATTATATTTATATTTTGGAGGCAAATAAAAATATTTTACACGGAAGCCATTTAGTTCCAAAAAATACCGAAGTAAAAATTCCAATTACAGAAAAATTTAGAGACCAACCAGAAAAATTAGGTTGGGAATAATCACTTCCACAAAAAACTCTAACTCTATTTTGGGTTAGGGTTACCACTAAATTTTAATCATTTGTTATAAAAATAAGGAATATATTCCTAATAACTCCAAAATCCATCAAAAAAAGCATTTAAACATTATATTAAAACTCTCTTGGGTATTTTTCTCTATATTTGAATTGTATTTATAATTTAAAATCAACTGCTTATTTGATGATAGATTGAATCCATTTGATAAATTTATAATATTTTGCTCTTTGGAGTTTTGATAAAATTTCTTTTGAAACTCCATTTTTAGATTTAGATACTTATATTTATCCACTTGAAAACCAAAAGAAGCACCTACTCCATAATCTAAATTATCATAAATAAAAGGGTCAACAAGAGTATAAATATATCCCAAATCATTACCCCAGCTATAACCAGCCCCAACTGTTGATTGAAATTTCAAATCACCATTTAGAGAATCTCTATCCCAACCAAATTTGGTTCTCCATGAGAGAGTATCAAAAAAATCATCTCTTTGAGAGAGAGATACAATAGACAAAATAGTACCCTCTTCTACTCTAATCTCATCTCTAAATCTTGAAAATAAAAAATCCAAAAACTCTATTTGAGTCCCTCTCATATATCCAAGCTGTGGGTCATCAAGTGAGTGATATGCTGGTCTAATTCCAAAGTATGTAATAGAACTTCCATCTTTTTTACCATATCCAACTCTTGCCCTCACGGCTCTGTGTCCATCTATTGGATTTGGTGGCGTTTTTATATCTAAGGGTTTTGAGCGTTTTAGCTTAGCTCTACTTTTGGTTAGTAGATGAAAAAGAGTTAAATATCTATCTTTTTTGACTTTTCCAGAGATATACTTATACTCCAAAAGCTCCACAGAGGCTTCAAGAATATATCTCTTTTGCTTTTCATTTATATCTTTTCTATTTAATAAGGCTTTTATTTTTTCTTTGGAGTCTAAATTTTTTGGTATATCTATATATTTTTTATCTATTAGTTTCTCATACTCCAAGAGTATCTTTCTCTTTGAGGGTCTATACTTTCTACCAGATATTAACCCTTCACTCTCCACAGCCCTAACACTCTCAAGTGGAATTACTTGATATACAAATTTATCTCTGAGATGAACTCCATCTCTGGCTATTTCCAAAAGCCAAAGCATATTATAAGAGCAGTTTTCTGTAAAAAAATAGTAAAAAGAGCTTGTATCTTTTAACTCCCAAATATGTCTAAACATTTTTAGAGTCTCTTTTGGAGTTAGATTTAAATCATACTCCCATATATCTCTCTGTTCTGTATCTTTATACTCTTTTAACTTCTCATAATAAGGAAGCAAAGAGTAAAGCCCATAATATCCTCCTACCAATCCTTTGATAGCAAAAACTACTCCATTTTCTGTATTTGAGTTAGCATTTGCTGAATAGTTAATAGCATAAGATAGAAGTCTAGAGTTGTATGATGAGTTTATCCTCAAAAATGTATGCCCAAACATAGAAGCTGGAGAATTTATATGAGCAGAAGGAAATATCAAAGTTACAGATTGAGGGTCAACTCTCTTGAGTATTTTTTCATATTCTGCACATTTTGGTTTAGAGAAACTAAAATCCAACTTACTATCCAACCAGTGAAATCTTGCTGGATACCTGCATATACTTGAGTTATCATCTGTTCTATTTTTATCTCTATCAAAAGCCTCTATCGTAGCAAGAAGCTCACTTTTTGGATTGGTATCTCCATCTTTTGCAAAGAAAAAGTTTTTATCATCAATCTCACTAATATTATCGTTCATATGAAGCAAAAGATGCCAATATCTATCTTTGTATAAATTTAACTTGAGTGCTTTATTTTTATAACTAGAGAGTTCATTTGCACTTAAAATAAGAGAAAATAGTATTAAAATTAGAGATTTTTTTATGAGAAGACCTTTAGCCCCAACAAAAAAGTTGGGTATTTTTAAATATTAACCTGCATTTTCAGAAATATTATCTAATACATCTGACATTTTTACTGATTTACTACTATAAATTTTTGTATAGTTATCATGAAGTTCCATTGCAAATTTTTCTTTGTCTTTTACCTCTAGAAGTTCAGCAAGAGTATCAATACTCTCTCCTTGACCAATAGCTATCTCTTTTGCTAAAGTATCCATATTTGACGCAACAAACTCTGAAGCTCTTTCATTCATAACCAATTTTGTTTTTTGACAACCAGAAGTCCCTGAAGTAATACCAAAAGTCTGGTTTCCAGAAGTTCCATTTGTTGTAGCTTGAAGTGCTAACATAACAGCAGAAGAGTCATCTTTGATAAGCTGAGAACCAAGTCCACACCCTGTTTGAGAATTCACAGTAGCAAATGCCATTGACGATAGAGCCAAAGTTGCAATAAAACTAACTAGTACTTTTTTCATATTCTTTATCCTTTATTTAAAATAATTAAAAAACATTATAAATAAATTTTACTTAATTATAACTTTATTTAACTATTTTATACATATTTATAATTCACCCTCAATTCATATAAAAATAATATAATAAACTCTAAAATTTCAATTATTATGAGGTATTTAATTATGGAACGAATTTTAATACTAGTACTTATTGTATTAGGTTTTTTTTATCTTACAAGTAATGGATATATAGACTTGAGCAAAATTGACCTAAGTCACATAAGCTCAAATACATGGATTTTAATTTTTATGGGAATAATTGTACTACTCTTGCTCTTTGGTGGTAGAGGTGGAGGAAGAGGAGGACGAGGTGGTGGAGGTCGTGGTAGAAGATGGTAGATTAAACCCAAAGTTAATACTACTATCTATCGAACGAATATGAATATCTTGTTGAGGAAAAGGGATTTCTATATTGTTTTCATATAAGGCATTATAAATCAAAATCAAAAATTTTGAAGTAGTTCTTTTTGGATGAAAAATCTCTTTTCCTGCAATCCACACAAAAAGCTCAAAATTGACACTACTATCTCCCATACCTGTCATGACTACGCGAGTATATCTATCTTTTGATTCAAAAATATTTTTGCAATCTGCCTCTTTTACAGCCTTTAGTATAACATCTATAACTTTTTGAGGAGAAGTACCATAGGCTACCCCAAAGGGTATCTCAAATCTTTTGATTCTATCATTCATACTCCAGTTAATGACTTGATTTTCTATCAAACTTTGGTTTGGAATAGTAATATCTATATTTGAATTTGTATTAACTGTAATAGAACGCATCTTTATATCTGTAACTATACCTCTGGTATTATCATCAATCTCAAGATAATCACCAATTTTTACACTTCTCTCAAGCATCAAAATAATACCAGATACAAAATTAGATATAATATTTTGAAGACCAAACCCAATCCCAACAGACAAAGCACCAGCAACTAAAGCAATAGAAGATAAATCAATCCCCAATACATTCAAAACCACAAATAGAGTAATCAAAAATATAAAATAGTGTCCAATATTAGAAAGAAGTGTCTGGGTACTCTCTGTAATTGTTCTACTACGAATAGCTATCTTGCTAATATAATATTTATAAAGCTTAGCAACAAAAAAACCTATAATAAAAATTATAAGCGAAATAATGAGTTTAAATATACTTATTGGCGTTTTATTGATAGAAAATAGAGGCTGATTTACAACTTCCCATATATTTAGCAGTTGAGTTTTTATCTCCTCAAAACTCTCTCCTTTGAATGTAGCAATAGTACCCAAAAGAGCCTTTTCCATAGCTCTAAAAAGAGATTTTAAATCATCTGCTACCAGATGATATTGACTATGATGATGAGCCTGAATAAACTCAACCATACTCTTTTTGTAAGTAAAAGTTTTTTTATTTTTATGTTTTAGTGCATGAGAAAAGAGTAAAAAAGTCAAGGATATTTTTTTACGAAAAAATTGATACTTTTTCTTTTGAATATCATTCATCTCTCTAATTAACTTTTTTAATCTTTTATCATTATCCATTAACTTAGATTGTTCTATTTTCAGTTTTAAAATCTTCTCTCTATCTTTTAATTCTTTGATAGATTTATTTAACTTTTCTAAGGCTTTTTTATTTTTTGAATTGGCAAATACAATTTTTGGCACAGATTTGATAAACATATCTTGATATAAATGTAGATGTTTGTTTATCTCTCTTATTTTTGCTTTTAGAATAATTATATTTCTACTATAAAAAGCATAAAAGAGCTGTTTTGTTAAATCTACTTTTATATCATTTTGTATTTGGTTTCTCATTAAAATCAGATTTTGTTCATTCTCTATAAGTTGATTATAATATTTTGATTTATCTATACTCTCATCAAGATACTCCTCAAACATATTTTGATACTCATCTTGGTTTTTTGGGGGAGAGATAGATAAATTATGTTCTTTATAAACAGTTGAAAGCTCTTGAAGTTTTTTTAAAAGAGTTTTTTGTAAATTTAGAATATCTTTGGTTTGATTTTTATCCAAATTTTGACTCATTTTGATATAAAACTCCCTACTTCCAGATACTATCGTACTATTTATATCTGCACCAAACAAACTAATATCTATTGATAGAAATAACAAAAAAAAGACAACTCTAATCATTTAACTACATCTTCCAAATCAGTTTAATGACTCCATCCACTATAAACTGCACAGCAATAGCACCCACAATCAATCCCATAATACGAGTCAAGATTTTCATTCCTGTAACTCCCAAAAATCTATTGATTGCACCTGCATAACGCAGAGTCAAATAAACAATAAAAGATGAAACAAAAATAGCAATAGAGAGTAAAGCGTATCCTATAAAAGATGATAAATATACATTGGCATGACTATTATTTAAAACAATAATAGTAGCAATTACCCCCGGCCCAAACAAAATAGGAATTCCCAAAGGAACAATAGCAATCTCCTCTTTGTCTTCTGCTTCATCTTGTTCCTCTTTTGTATGTTTTGTTTTAGAAACCTCACCGTGAGCCATATTTATAGCAATAAGTATCAAAATAATACCACCAATCACTTTGAGAGAAGCGATATTAATACCAAAAAGTTTAAAAACCATCTCTCCACTAAAAAGAGTAATAAGAGAAGATATTAATACGGTCAAAGTAGCTTTTATTGCAATAGAATTAACTATCTTTGGAGTAGGGTTTGATACCATAGTCATCATAATACTAGCTCCAGTTATAGGATTAATAATAGTAATTAATGCAATAATATCATGAGATAAAATAGATGAATATTCCACCATAATTCCCTCCTTTCTTATAATTTTATATAAAAGTAACAATTATATAGTAAAAATATGGAGAGAAACTTTTAATGTAAAAAATAAAAATAAAAGTAGAGAAAAAGCTGAGATTGCCTCAGCTTGTAGGTTTATTTATCAAAAAATCCACCATCTTCTAAGATAGCTATATTTTCTTTGATTGCTTTTACTGCTTCATCAAATTTTTCTTTGATGTCATCTTCTAAATCAAGTTCTATTATTCTTTTGATTCCTGTTGCACCCAATACACACGGAACACCTATTGCTACATCTTTATAGCCATATTCTCCATCAAGTATAGCACAACTTGAGATTACTTTATCTTCATCACTCAAAATTGATTCAATCATAGCAGAAATCGCTCTACCTGGTGCATAAAAAGCTGATGTTTTTAGATGTTTTACTATCTCTGCACCACCATTTTTTGTCTTTTCTACAATCTCATCTATCTCTTCTTTTGATAAAAGTTGAGTAAGTGGCATTCCTCCAACATTTGTAACTTGTGGATATGGTATCATATGCTCACCATGTTCTCCTATCACAATAGCTCTAGTTTGTGCTGCTCCAAATCCTGTCTTTTGATAAATTTGATATGCCATTCTAGAACCATCTAATGCACCACTCATTCCTACAATTCTGTGTCTATCCCAACCTGTTATCTTTTGAACAACATATGTCATAACATCCAACGGATTAGATACACAAAGAATAATCGCATCTGGAGAGTATTTTTTTATATTTTCAGAAACCTCTTTGACAATACCTGCATTGATATTCAATAAGTCAGCTCTTGTCATCTCTTTTCTTCTTGGAACTCCTGCTGTAATTACAACCACATCACAGTTTTTTATCTCTTCTGGTTTTTGGGCTGCTTTTACTATCGTTCCTCTTGGAGAATAGTTTGTAGCTTGTGCTATATCTATCGCTTTTCCAATAGCTATATCTGGCACTATATCATACAATATAATCTCATGACATGTTCCACTCAATGCCAAAGCATATGCTGCACTAGCTCCAACTGCTCCTGCTCCAACTATTGCTACTCTTCTTCCTGTCATATTTATCCTTATCCTTTGTATATTTTTTTAGTGGATTAAAAAATCCACTATTTATTATAATCTATTTTTTATTTTGTTGTTGCTTCTAAGCCAAAAGTGAATCCCTCTTTTACCTTTTCGATTAATACAGGAACAATATCTTCATAGTCTCCTACTATTGCAAAATCTGAATTACTAAAAATTGGCTCTTTTGCATTATGATTTATAGCTACAATAGTATCAGATTCTTTGATTCCTGCTACATGTTGAACAGCTCCACTAATTCCAATAGCTACATAAACTTTTGGTCTTACTGTTTTTCCTGTCTGTCCAATCTGCCTAGCATACTCAGCAACACCCTCATCAACCATAACACGACTCGCTGCCCATTCTGCTTTGATTCCTTGGTCTTTGAGTGCTTGAGCTAAATCTTTTACCATTTGCATTCCATCACTAGCTGTTCCTCTACCACCAGCTACTATAATATCAGCTTCAAATAGACTCTGTAATCCACCCTCACCAATTACAGTTTTTACTATTTCTGTGGCAAAGTGAGAATCATTGAGTTTTGGCTCAAACTTTGTAATTTTTCCCTCTTTTGAATCATCTCTTTGAGGAACTTCAAATGTTCCAGCTCTTGCTGTTGAGATTTGAGGACATACAAAACCGATAATTGTAGCTAGTTTTGACTCTCCATAAGTTGGTCTTCTAGACTCCAAAATTGGTGCATATACTACCTGTTCTTTTGTCTTTTTGTTTCTGTGTTTATGTTCACCAATTATTAGCTGAGTACAGTCTGCTGTTACTCCTGAACCTGCTTTTACACCTATTCTTGGAGCTAACTCTCTACCTGCTGTTGTAGCTGCAAAAAGAGCAATTTCAGGGTTTCTCTCTTTGATAACTTGAGAAAAAATCTCTGCAAATGGAAGAATTCTATACTCTTCTAATCTCTCATCATCTACTACTATTACCTCATCAGAACCGTGTGCAATTAACTCTTTTGCCAAAGGCTCAACATCTTTTCCAATAAGTACAGTAGTAACTTTTGTTCCCTCTTCTAGAGAATCGGCTAACTCTCTTGCTGGAGTGAGAAGTTCTAATGATGGTCTAGAGATTTCACCTTTTACAACCTCAGCCCAAGTTAATATACCAGAAGCTCCATTTCTAAAATCTATTCTCTTTAGGTCATCATTTGATTTTTTTACTTTTTTTGCTTTTTTCTCTTTGACCTCTAGAACATTTTTACCCTCTTTTATCTGATTTAAAAAGGATTCAACTAATTCTACTTCATTATGCCCTTCAGCTACTTTTGCTGGAGCTCTTTCACTTTTGATAGTTGCTACCTTAGATACAATAGTAGGACTTCCACCTTCACCTGGTACACCAATACCAATATAGTCTGTTCCCAAGTTAACATCATCGATATTAAACATCTTGATTTCAGATTTTCTAGCTCTTACTGCTCCACTTAGGCTTGGTCTTCTTGGAGGAATACCAGTTGGAGTAAAACTCATAGCACAAGGGATAGGCAGACTCATTATCTGATAACCACCCTCAATAATTCTCTTTGCATGGATTCTACCATCTACCAACTCTGCTGTTTCGATAAATGTTCCTTGAGGAATATCCATAAACTCTGCTACTTGACTTGGAACATGAGCAGTATCACCATCACTTGTTTGTCTTCCTGCTACTATAATAAAATCATCATCAAGCCCATCTTCTTTTTTTCCAAAACCTAAATGTTTAAGTAGATGAGAGAGTGCCAAACCTGTTGCATAGGTATCAGAACCACCAAGTCTTCTATCACTAAGCAGATAAGCTTCTTCATAACCCATTGCCAAAGCTTTTTCTAAAGATTCTGTAAACGAAGGAGGCCCCATTGAACATACTATAAGCTTAGCATCAGGATTCTCATTTTTTAACTGAAGTCCTGCTTCTAATCCAAATTGACAATCAATATTGATAATTGACTTTGCTTTTGTTCTATCCATTAAACCATCTTCACCCATTCTCATTTCAGATGGTAGTGGTACTTGTTTTATTAAACTAATTATTGTCATATTCTTTTGCTCCTTTTCTGCTTACATATAGTTATAATCTGGGCCATCGCCACCATAAGGTGTTGTCCAAGTTATTCCACCATTTGGTGATTTAATATCACATGTTTTACAGTGTACACAGTTTTCTGCGTGGAGTCTTAATGATTTTGCACCTGTTTTTCTATCAATATGAAGTTCATAAACTTCAGCAGGACAAAAAGCCTCTTCTGGTAAACCATACTCTTCAATATTTGATTTTTGGAACTCTTCTGGATTGTTTATAATCAAATGAGGTGGCTGATGCTCATCGTGCATAGCTTTTGAGTAATATACATCTGTTACTTTATCAAATGTAAGTTTTTTGTCAAACTCTAACTTATCTTTAAATCTCTCTGCAAATGGAACACCTTTATATTCTGAAAGTTTTTGAGTTGTATCCATATCAGCTTCAACTTTTGGAACGAATAGACAAGCACCTCCAGTTAATAGTTGAACTCCCATTTTGAGTCCACCAATAACCATACCGTCTTGCATAACAGCTCTCATGTTTCTAGTAGGATATAGCTCTTTGTAGATTGAACTACTATTTACAAGAGTCTCATAGTGAGATAATACTTTTTCGCTAGTATCTCCTTCTATTAGTGCTTTTGAAGCTGTTTTTCCTGCACAAATTCCTGAACGAATTGCAAGGTGAACACCTTTTAATCTAGGAGTACTCAAGAATCCTGCACTATCCCCAACTATCATAAAGTTATCACCATAATATTTTGGAATAGAGTTCCAACCACCCTCAGGTAATGTTTTTGCACCATACTCAAGAATCTTTCCACCCTCTAAGAAGTGAGAAACAAAAGGATGAGTTTTCCAAACTTGCATAGCCCCATGTATATCAAAACGAGGGTCTTTATAATCAAGTCCAACCACAAGTCCAAGTGCTACTCTATTATCACTTAAACCATAGATAAATCCTCCACCAAACTCCGATTTGTCTTTGAGTGGATAACCAAAAGTGTGATAAACTGCACCCGCTTCTATATTTCCTTCAGGAACACTCCATAACTCTTTTACACCCAAAGAGTAAATCTGTGGATTTTTACCCTCATCTAAATCATATCTATTTATAAGTTTTTTTGCTAGATTTCCTCTAGTACCTTCTGCAAAAATAGTTATACCAGCTTTAACAATAGTTCCTGCTTGATAATTCTTTTGCTTATTCCCATTGTGGTCAAGTCCTGTATCTTTGGTTTTTACCCCTACAACTTTACCATTTTCATATACTATATCATCAACAGAGAATCCAGTATAAATATCTACACCTTTATCTTGTGCTACCTTTGCTAAATATTTACACACTTCACCCAATGATGCAATGTAGTTTCCTTCATTTGACATATATGGTGGATGAAATGGCAATTCTAGTTCCCCAGTCTCATCTAGCTTTGCTGTAACATCTGTAGATACTTTTGAATCAAAAGGCAATTCGTCAAATTCTGCTTGAGTCAATAGGCTTTTAAATACTTTTGGTCTAATAACTGCACCTGAAAGTATATGTGAACCTATAGAACTACCTTTTTCAATAAGCATTATCTGCTTATCTTCACCTTTTTTTTTCAAATTATTGGCAAGTTCAATAGCAGTTGCTAATCCAGCAGGACCACCTCCAATAATGAGTACATCAGTTGAAATAATATCACTATTATTCATTAAGTCCTCTCCCTAAATTTAATATTACTTATAATTAAGAAAAACATAACTACAAGCATTATACAAATTATCAAAAAAAATATATTTTTACGAATAAAAACAGATGAAAGTCGGCAAAAAACATTTTATTGTATAAAAGAGTAACAAATGAAAAGGGATAGAAAAATTGTTACTGTATAGAAGAGTAACAGAATTAATTATATATTGATGATAAATATAAAAGAATATTTATCATATAAAAAATATATAATTCTTTAAGTGAAAGTGAGTCTATTGTTCAAAAAAGTTGGCTTTATGAAGTTTGTCTATCATCTCTTGAACAGAAGCTACTGATTTGGCAAACATCTCTTTTTGAGGTGGCTTAAGACCCATCTCTATAATCTCTTCTACTCCATCAGCACCAATCATAACAGGAACACCAGAAACTACATCTTTATATCCATATTCACCATCTAACATAACAGCACAAGAGTGAATCTGCTTTGTATCTCTTAAAATTGACTCAACCATAACTGTTGTAGATTTTGCTGGGGCATAATATGCTGAACCACTCTTTAGCAAATGAACAATCTCAGCACCTGCATTTTTTGTTCTTCTGACTATCTCATTAATCTCTTCATAACTAAGCAAATCTTCAATAGGAACACCTGCAACAGTTGTAAATTTTGGAAGTGGAACCATACTATCTCCATGACCACCCATTACAGTAGCACGAATTTGTCCAGCACCATATCTAAGCTTTTCATAAATAAAATGAGCCATTCTAGCACTATCTAAAATACCTGCCATACCCAAAACTCTCTCCTTTGGGAAACCTGTCTCTTTTTGTGCAACATATGTCATAACATCAAGTGGATTTGAAACAACAATCACAATAGCATCAGGTGCATACTCTTTGATTTCTCTAGCATAATTTCTAACAATTTCAGCATTTTTAAAGAGCAAATCATCTCTACTCATACCAGGACCTCTGGCTACACCTGCTGTTATTACTACAATATTAGAATCAGCTATATCTTCTGGACCTCTTGCAGCTTTTACTACTGTATGCTGTCTTGCAGCATTTGCCGCTTGGCTCATGTCTAGGGCTTTACCTCTTGCTACCTCTTTGCTTCTTCCTCTAAGTACAACATAGTGACATAAACCATTCATTGCCAATATAAAGGCTACAGTTGAACCAAAATTACCTGTTCCTATTACTGTTACTTTTTTGCTTCTTGACATTATTATCCTTCTCTAAAATTCTTTCATCAATTTGTGCGAATTAAATTCAAATTCATTATATCAAGAGAAAGTAACAAAATTTCAACATTTTCTGTTTATGGTTTTTTTTTTAAACCAGTTGAGAATCTAGGGAACATATTTTACAAAAAGTAAAGTTATTTTATAACATAAATTAATAATACCTATTTAATTTTAGAAATCGTATGTTACTCCAGCTGTTAGTGTATCTATACTTGGTGCATTATCTTTTACTATCAATCTCTCATAGTCAACAAAGAGTCCCAAACCTTTTTCTTGGTCTCCTTCTCCATCAAATTTTCTAGAGTATATTCCCTCTTTTGGTTTATCTTTTGATAGGTCAACTTCTACACCAGCACCCATAGCTAAACTTTCAGAATCTACTCCTACATCACCTTTGACTTTTGTTTTGGCTGCACCAATAAGTCCATATATATTTGTAAATTTAGTTACTGGATACATAGGTTTTAAAAATAGTCCTGTATGAGTAATAGTAGCTCCATTATTCTCTTTTGCTATACTTTTCATACCTCTAGCTTCTATTCCTATATATTGATTAAAATCATAACCTACTCTAGCAAGTAGAGCTATCGCATTATCAGCACTTGGAGCATCTGGACAGTCACATTTTGAATCATATCTACTACCAGTAATACCAAGCCCTGCATAAAAACCACTTGGCATTATCTCTTTTTGCTCTTTTTTGATTGTTTGTGGCTCTTTGAGAGGTGGGTCAACAATAACAGTTGTTGTCTCCTCTTGGGTTATGATTGGTTCTTCTTCTTGTACTGGAGCTACATATTCATCTGCTAATTTTATATCCTCTTGTTCATAAATATTTGGATAAATATCTCCTCCAGCATAACAAAATATACTCAAAGAAAATATAGTAATAATAGATATTTTAATATTTTTCATCTCATTTTCCTTTTAAATAGTTTAAAGAATTATATTATAAATATAAATTAAATTATATCTAAATTTTTCTTTAAACTAAAAGGTTAATGAGTTTTTGCTCTTTTCCATAAAAAAATATAAATCGCAATAAATATAAGTATCATTATTGTACTTTGAATTTGCCCCATAGTTAACCAACCACCATATAGATAGCCCAATTGAACATCTGGTTCTCTCCAAAATTCAGCAATAAACCTCATTATTCCATACAATATTCCATATAAAGCGATTAATTCTCCATCAAATTTTTTGTATTTTCTATAAAAAAAGAGAATTAAAGCTACAACAAAACCTTCAAGAAAAGCCTCATATAATTGAGAAGGGTGTCTAAGAACTCCATTTACCAAAATCCCCCACGGTTCATCTGTGGCTCTTCCTACCAATTCCTGATTTAAAAAATTTCCAATTCTTCCAAATATATATCCAACAGGGATAGAGAGAGCCACTACATCTGCTATTTTACTAAGAACTTTTGGGTGCTTTCTATGAAATAGCCATGAACCAATAATAGCACCAACCACAGCACCATGATAACTCATACCTCTAATCCCCACAAACTCTCCATCATGAAAAGGATTGAAAATCTGCCAAGGATGAAGTAGATAGTAGCTTGTATTTGTATCATAAAAAAGAATATACCAAATCCTTGCACCTAAAATAATACCGATTTCTATCCATATGAAATAGTTATCAAGAATCTCCTCACTAACAGGAATAGAGTCCTTTTTTATTATCCATTTAGCATACCAAAGAGCAGTCAATAGTGCCAATATATACATAATACCATACCAATGTATAGAGACAAATCCTAAATTGAGTGCTATTGGGTTAAAATGTTCGTATATGTGATTCCAGTAGTTCAAAAATTAACCTTTTTTTAATTTTTGAGAAGTATATCAAAGTTACATTAACTAATGATTAACTTTTCATTGGTTGATGATTAATTTTATTAAATTATAATTCAATTAAGAAAAACAAAATACCATTATCATTGTTCACGAGATTTAGTATATAATGAACTCCTTTCTTAAAAATATATACTCCCTTGATAGAACATTTTTAGACCTCCTTTGTAATAAACCCTCGTGAACAATGATAATGGTATTTTTTTTATTTAATCTTAATCCCCTTCATGTTACCATACATAAAATTAAAAAATTATAAGGATTTATTATTATAAAAATTTTAATGATAGAAGATGATTATGAACTTGCTCAAATTTTGACAGAATATTTAAACAAATTTGATATTTCTGTTGTATCTGCCGAAGAGCCTTATATTGGATTGTCTCTATTAACTCAAGATAAATTTGATTTAATTATACTAGATTTAACTCTACCTGGAATTGATGGATTGGAAGTTATTCCAAAAATTAGAAAAAACTCTTCTATACCTATTATAGTCTCTTCTGCTAGAGATGACATCACAGACAAAGTTATAGCATTAGAGAGAGGTGCAGATGATTATATGCCAAAACCTTATGACCCAAGAGAGTTAGTAACTAGAATAAAAACTATACTAAGAAGAGTACAAACATCAAATAAATCAGATAAACCAAAACCTATATTTGAATTAAATAGTGGTGCTAGAAATATTACATTTAAAGATAAATTATTAGAGTTAACAGCAGCTGAGTTTGATATACTATCTATTTTAATAAAACATAAAAATTCTGCTGTATCTAGAGAACAACTACTATATGATAGTGAACATATAGATGATAATAGTTCTATTAAAAATATAGATGTTATTATCTCTAGAATTAGACACAAACTGTCAAATATAGATAAAGAAAATTCATATATTAAACCAATTAGAGGAATAGGTTATCTGTTGACTGAAAAAGTATAATCTTTATGAAAAATATCTCTGTTATAACTTTTATTAATATTCTATTTGGATTGGTTCTATCTCTATTAATAGTAACCCTTATGCTCTTTATCTCTTGGGATAAAGAGAAACAACAAAAAGATGAATCATCTAGATATAAACTTATCTCAAACCTCCTACTCTCAACAGCCCAATTAAATCCAAGACCAGAAGAGTTAAAAAAATTTTATAAAACATTTCATCTAAAACCCGTAGAGATTAATGCTAACCGTATGCTTATTTTGAGCAAGGGAAATATAATGTATGAGTGGAAATCTATCTATGGGAAAATGCAAATTATTGGTGTAGGTAGAAGTAGATATATTTATATAGAACGATACGGTATGAGATTGATGTTAAAAGATACCAAATCAACAAGACTTAGATTTAATATTACTATGATTATAGCTATATTAATAGGTTTTTTATTTCTATTTTTATATATCGCCATTATTAGAAAACTAGCTCCACTCAAAAAACTAAATGAACAAATATCTCAATTTGCAAAAGGAGATATGAATATTAAAATAAGCTATAAAAGTGAAGATGAAATAGGACAAATAGCACAAAGCTTCTCAAAGGCAATCTATTATATAAAAACTCTATTAGAATCAAAAAATCTATTTATGAGAAATATGATGCATGAGCTAAAAACGCCTATCACAAAAGGTAGAATAGCAATAGAGCTTATAGAAGATAGCAGTAGCAAAAAAACATTAATTCGTGCATTTGAGAGAATGAATGAATTGATTAATGAATTAGCATATATAGAGAGATTGACTACTAATAAATTTAAACCTAATTTAAAAGAAATAAATATAAATAATATTATAGAAAAAAGCTTAAATTTACTTATATCAAATAAAAATAAAGTAGAAATAGAGAGTACAAATGAGACCATATCTACCGACCCAAAGTTACTCTCTTTGGCTCTAAAAAACCTAATAGATAATGGAATCAAGTATGGAAATTCACAAAAAGTCAAAATAATAGCAAATAGCAAAGAGATAAAAGTTATCTCAGAAGGTAAAAGCCTAGAACATCCATTAGATTACTATATAGAGCCTTTTACTCAAGAGGAAAAGAGACATAGTGGCTTTGGATTGGGACTCTATATCGTTAATAATATTCTTCAAAGACTCAACTACAAACTCCTTTATAGATACAAAGATGGAAAAAATATATTTGAAATAAAACTTAACTAAAATTTAAAATATTCTCTTACATCAATTTATTTATAAAAAAATGATATAATATTCAAATTAATATTTTTTATAAAGGTAAGAGATGAGTAGAATATTTAAGCTATTATTTATTTGGATAATAGGACTTAATACCTTTTTATATGCAGATGGTACAGATGTATCTGTCACGGTTACAGATGCATCATCTGTATATGAATATAATGATGCTTTAGAGTTTACTATCCAGTTAAGTGAAGCACCTCTATTGGGTACAGTAACAGTTAATTATACAACAACTAATGGAACAGCAGTAGCTGGAGAAGACTATAATGCTACAACTGGAAGTGTAACTTTTTATCCTCTTCAAAGTAGTAAAACAATACAAGTTCCTATTATAAACAATGATACATATGAAGATACAGAATATCTCTATTTTGATATATCTACTTCTACAACAGGTTATGAGGTTACAGATAGTAGAGGGGTTGGATATATTTATGATGATGATACTCAACCACTTGAAGCAACCCTTTATAATAGATATGAGCCAGAAAGTGATACAAACTGGACTCTAAATTTTACGGTTGGACTAAATCAAGAGGCACCAGAAGATATAACCCTAAGTTACACAACTATTGATAATACAGCTATTAGTGGTTCTGACTATGTTGGTAGTAGTGGTACTGTTACTATACCAAAAGGAGAAAAGTATGGTTATATTCCTATTACTATCATAGGAGATACTCTACCTGAAGGAACAGAATATTTTTCTGTCCAAATTAGTAATATAAACCAAGGAACAATAGTTAGAGACACATCAACAGGTACTATATATGATGATGATGCAATCAAAGTCTATATGGATAGCCAAGATATAAATGAGGGAGATAGTGGTGATACAAATAAAATGGCATTTAGAATCTATCTGGAAAAAGAGTATCCTCTAGATAGCCCATTGACTATCCATTATGAAACTTCTGATGGTTCATCTACTCCTAGTGCAAATGTTGATAGTGACTATATAGCAACCAGTGGAGATATTACATTTAATAAAGGAGATATAGAGACTACTATATATGTAGATATTGTAGGAGATGATATTATAGAAGATGATGAATTTTTACAAATGAATCTATCTGGAAGTAGCTATATTATTACTACTCAATCTCAAGCTTTGATACTAAATGATGATGGAGAGTATCCTGCTATATCACTCACCTCTGTTGAATACTCTACATTAGAGGGAAATAGTTCTCAAAAAAATTTAGATTTTAATTTTACCTTGGATAAACCAGCCCTAGAAGATAGTTCATTTCATTATGAGACATATGATGATACTGCCCAAGATGAAAATGGAGATAATGACTATATTTATACCCATGGTGATAAAACTCTAGATGTAGGAACTACAAGCTTTAGTATATCTGTACCTATAAACGGAGACACAAAAATAGAAGAGGATGAGAGTTTTTATTTTACCTTTACAAATCTAAATAATCTAAACTACGGCTCTACAAACACAGCAAAAGGTATTATAGAAAATGATGATGGTAGCTACCCTACTCTATCATTTACAAGTGATACTTTTTCTATGAATGAGGGAAATAGTACTCAAATAGATATGAACTTTACTCTAACATTAGATAAACCTGCCCTAGAAGATTCTCATTTTGACTACTATACAACAGATGATACTGCTATTGGTGGAGAGGATTACGAAAAAATAGAAACTACTACATATACTATCCCAGCAGGAGAGCAAAATATCACTATCCCAGTCAAAATAAATGGAGATACAGATATAGAAAATGATGAAGATTTTTATCTTGTTATTGCAAACGAAAGCAATAATCTAAAGATTTCAGGTACAAGAACAGCTCAAGGAGTAATAAATAATGATGATGGCTCATTTCCAACAATTAGTATAGAAAATAGCTCCTACTCTGTTTTAGAGGGTAATGATACCTCTACTATCTTACAAATAAAACTTGTCTTGGATAAACCTGCCCTAAAAGATAGCTCTATTGGATACTATACATCTGATTTAGAGGCACAAGATGGTAGCTGTTCTACTGAAGATATGGACTATGTAGGAGTAGCAGATGGAACGACTATCGATATAGAAGAGGGTTCTCAAGAGGTTACAATAGAATTAACAATCAATGGAGATACCAATATTGAACCAGATGAAAGATTTATGTTAACTCTAGATAATAATAAAAATCTAACTATTGGAACAGCCCAAAGTACTATTACAATAGTAAATGATGATGCTCACAATGAAGAGCCTTTTGAATGTGATTCACATATGTATCTCTCAAGTAGTATAAAAAGAGGTAGTGAAGTTACAGGAAAAATGTGGCTTCATAGAATAGATACTAACTACTCTCCTTTTAGATTTGAAGTTCTAGATGATTGTGGAGAAGATAAACTATATAATGCACTAGCCTATAATGAAAAAGATAACTATATTTATGGGTTATATTATAGAGAACTATTTAAATTGAGTCAAACTGGTAAAGTTATGAGCCTTGGCACTATATCTGGTTTACCTGATTTTATGGACTCAAAACAGGCTTATGCTGGGGCTAGTTATAATGGATACTACTATGTAACAGGATTTGGAGTTGATTATGATAAAATATATAAAATCAAACTAGCTGATGAAGATGAGGATAGAAGTGTAGAAGAGATAACATTAACAGTGCCAGTATCTATAAAAGACTTCTCTTTCTCTCCAACGGGACAATACTTATATGGAGTAGCAGATGGAGGAAAACTAACTAAAATAGATGTAAGTAGTGGAGAAGTGACATTTATAGGAGAGGCTCATGATGGATATGAATTTGACTCCTCTTTCTCTGATAAAAATGGAAGATTCTTTGCAAATGATAGTAATGGAAATGGTTTCTTTGAATTTAATTTAGAAGATGGAACAAAACGATTTATGTCGGATTCTCAACCTGCTAACTATAATGATGGTGCAAACTGTATAAATGCAGAACTAGTATTTACAGACTACGGAGATGCTCCTCATGAGAATGGAAAATATTATGGAGAAGCTTGGCATACTATTGCCAATAATATCTATCTAGGTGATAAAGTTGACCACGATATAGAGAGCTATGCAAATGATACAGCAACAGGAGATGACACAAACGGAACAGATGATGAAGATGGAGTTACTCTAGCCGATGGAACTCCTCTTGAGGGTGCTGTACTAGAAGATAACTCTACTCAACAACTAAAAGTTAAAATCTCAAAAGAGGCATATCTAAGAATTTGGATAGATTTAGACCTTGATGGATATTTTGATAATGGACATGACTTGGTTTATGATAACAAATTAACCCAAGGAGAACATATAATAGATGTTCCTCTACCAGAAGGATTAACTCAAAATGTAACTACATATCTAAGAGCTAGAGTTTCAAGTGTTCCAGCAATGGACTATGAGGGGTATTTACTTGATGGAGAGGTAGAAGATTATGCTATTTCATTTACCACTGCTCTACAACCACTCAGAGGAACTTTTAATATAGAGAGAACCAATAGTGGAGAGTATGATATTAATACTCCAGAGAGAAATGCATGGTACACTCAAATAGTTGGTAGAGATTTTGATTACTCTCTAGTCTTTTATGAAGAAGATATGAGTAGTGAGAAAGAGTTAGATGGAGTAACTGTAAAAATTGAACTGCTAAATGAGGATACAAATAAAGTTTTATATGAACAGTATGCTTATATCAAAAACTCTCCTCCAAAAAGTAGAATAGATAACCTATTAACAGATGATTTAAATACTCTTCCTGCTACCAAAAAAGCTAGATTTAGAATACATTATGGAGTAAATAGTGATGGAAGCATTATTCAAGCACCATGTGAGAGTGACCCAAAAACATGCTTTGATGCACTGCCACAAACAACTTATGTAGATGCAAAAGATGATTTTGCCATTAGACCTGAATATTTTCATATTATTGTATCTGATGAAAATCAAACACTTAGAATCAATACATCACCTGACAATGATGAACCTCTTAGATTAACAGCTGGATATAACTACAATCTAAGTATTACAGCATCAAGTTATAATGGTAATGATAATAACCCTTCAAAAGATTATAACGCTTCAACTACTAGAATTATAGAGTTTTTAGATAAAAATAATAGTAGTGCAGTAGTAAAAAGTGACTTTAATACAACCGATGATTTTATAGATGGAAAAAGTATTCCAAAACCTCTAGAGGTACAAGAAGTAGGAAGATATAGATTGAGCTTTATAGACAATGATTGGGCAAAAGTTGACAGTGACAAAGGAGATTGTGATATAAATAGTTCTGAAACTTCAGAAGATGGAAATAGTATCTCAGGTTGTAATACAGCATCAAAACCAGATATAAATCTTACATTTTATCCTCACCATTTTGACATTAATCTAGCTATTGAAAATCTACCAAATAGCTCTCATAATGATTTTGTATATATGAGTGAAATAAATTCAACATTCAATAGTGTAGCCGTAAGCTACAAAGGTGAACTTACAGCAAAAAGTGAAGATAATCAAACCACAAAAAACTTTGTTAGTGGATATATGGCACAAGATACTCTATTAAATATAAACGCTACAACACTATCAGATAATGGAATAGACCAACCAATAAGAACTACCGAAGGAACTCCTGTAGAATTTGTTAGAGTAGTTGAATTTAATAGCGATAATACTCTAATAGTAGATAAAAATCAAACATTCAAAAATTTGCCAATAATCAATATAACAAAAGATAAGTTCAAAGATGAAAATAACGCAACAGTAAAAATGGATATAAGATATAATATAAATAAAAACTTATCAGAAACAATAAATCCTATTAGAATCACATTCCGTGATATTGATATAAACTCAACAGACTCTTACTCATTATCTGATGGTAGAGATGAAAATGACCCATTTATACCAAAAGGATACCAGAATCTAGGAGATGAATTTAGAAACTTCTACTTTGCACAAGTTGCACCAGATAAACACAAATTCCCTAAAATCTATTTTGGGACAACAGACTCTATTAGAACACCTATGCAAATAGAGATATTTTGTGGAAAGAGTGTAAATATGAGCTATTGTGAAAATACAGGACTACTTAACCATACTAAAATAGAAAGTAGCCCTCGTTCTGAACTGGGATGGTATATATCAATAGACCATAATGCTACTACTGATGGAGGAGTTAATATACTAGTAGTAGATGACCCAAATCCAAATGTGCTTCAATTCTCTACAACTTCTACTCCAACTTTCCCTATATCATTTAAAAATGGTAGAAATGGTACAATTACTACAAGATTTACTGACCCAACAGGAGAAAAGAAATATAGAATAGATATTTATGCAGACCCTCAACTAAGATATTATGACGAAAGAGTAGCAAAAACATTAGTTCCACTAGGAGTACCTGACTTTATAGTAGAAGGAACAGAAAATAATGAATCGGTATGGAGTGGAATCGGTCAAACAGGAAGAATTCTAGAACTAAAAGCAAACAAAAATTCATCTCGCAAACTTGATTGGTAATCAATAATCCTTAAAATAATCTTAAATTAAAATTTAATTTAAGATTATCAAATTATCTTTATATTAATAATACTTATTATATACTTATATTAATAAACTTTTAATATAAAGGATTGATATATGGATTATATTAGATTTATTTTGATAATAGTTATAACTATCCATACTCTTAGTGCATTTCCCATGAGTGAAGATGATACCTGTACTCAAGTCACAAAAACTTTAGAAGTTAGAGTTATTGATGATAACGATGACGCTGAAGAGAGAAGTGATGGAAGTATGTATATAAATAGTTCTGACCTAGAACTAACAGAGGATGGAGATGCACAAACAGTTGGAATTAGATTTCAATCCATTAATATCCCACAAGGGGCTACTATTACAAAAGCCTATATACAATTTGAGGTTGATGAGACCTCATCAGAAGATACAAGTCTTAAAATATATGGAGAAGATGCTGATAACTCTCCCTCTTTTTCTACTACTAGTCATAATATATCAGATAGGGCAAAAACAAACGGATTTTTAGGATTTGTAGGGGGATATATATCTTGGAATCCTCCTCCATGGAATGAAGTAAATGACCATGGAGAAGACCAGAGAACTCCAGATTTGACAAATATCGTACAAGAGATAGTCAATAGAAATGGCTGGAGTAGTGGAAATGCTATGAGCTTTATTATTACTGGTACTGGAAAGAGAGTAGCAGAATCATTCAAAGGAGAGAGTAGTGCCTCTCCTTTACTACATATAGAATATATAGGATGCCAAGAGGATGACAACAATGAAGATACAACAGCAATCTGTTATGCACTTACAGATAATAGTGATAAACTATACAAAGTATCTATGCTTCCAAACGGAAATCCTCTACCTATAGCATCTTCTGTAAGTATATCTACCGATTTTAATGGAGAAGGTTCAGCATATAGAGCAACAGATAATAAATTTTATGCATTTCAGGGTATTAGTGACAGTTCTGGGCCAAGTGACCTATATACAATAGATGTAGAGACTGGGGCTGTAACAAAAATAGTAGATGATTTATTAAGTGGTGCTGTTGATGGAGCAGAATTTTATTATGACCCAACATTAAAAAAAGAGATACTATATGTTATTAGTGGGGAAACTTCATCTAAGCTATACGCCTTTTATGCTGATAGTTGGGAACCTCTAGAGGGATACCCAAAAGAGACAAATACAAACCTATCTAGTTTAGCCATAGACCCATTTAGTGGAGAAGCTTATGCCATTGATGACTATAACTACGATAATAACCCACCAAAAGTTTATAAGCTTGACCTAAAAACAGGAGCTACAACTCATATTACTACTTTGGGAAACTTGGCAGATGCTGAAGGATTAGCTTTTGCAAGTGATGGTAACTTATATATAGAGGATGAGGGTAGAAATGATTTGGTAGGCAAAAATCTATATATGGTAAATAGAGAGACAGGAGAGTTGATTCCTTCTGCTATTACAAATGCCGATGGAGATATAGAGGGGCTATCTTGTAATGGGACACAAATAGCCATAGATTATCCTACCATTAAAATAGATAGCAATAGCTCTATTTTAGAGGGAAATAGCTCTGTTACAAATCTAAACTTTACTATAAGTCTAGATAAACCTGCTGTTGAAGATGTAACTTTTACTTATAGTGTATCAGATATTACCACTACACAAGGAGAAGATTATACACTAGATAGCAACCTAACAAAAACTATTCCAAAGGGAGAAACCTCTACTATCATAACAGTATATATAAATGGTGATTTAGAAGTAGAAGAGGATGAAAAGTTTTCTATCAATATAGTAGATGCAACAAATGCAATAGTAGATACCTCATCTATGAGTGGAATTATAATTAATGATGACCAAGACACAATAGATGTTGTAGTAGAGTATAGATTTGATGAGTGTCCAGTTGATTTAATGGGAGAACTAAGAGATAATTCTCCTCATAGATATAGACATAGAGTTAGAAATGAGTTTACAACCAGTGGAGATATAGCTAGAATCAATAGAAGTGGTGCTTTTCATAGAGACCAAAACCAATTTACAGAGAGTGAAAGTGGTGGAGATTTGGATGATGTATTTGGGACAACTAGTGATGAATTTACTATTACCACATGGGTATATCCAACCTCTCTAACTGATGATACCACAAACCACAATACAGCAAATACATTTTTTGCTAAAACATCTGAAACCAAAAATGATAACCTAGAGATAGGAATAAATAGTAATGGTACTCTACATCTATATTTAGATACCCTCTCTCAAGATAAATATGCAGACTTTGGAAATGAGGGAGATATTTCTCTAAATAGTTGGCACTTTATAGGTGTTAGCTACAAAGATGGAGTAGTTACTGTTCAGATTGATGATAAAACCTACACAAATACTACTACATGGAGTGGAGCATCACAAATAGACCAAGCTATTGGAAGCCCAATAAGTATAGGTGCTTCTTTACATGTCCAAAACTATTTTGATGGATATATTGATGAATTAAAAGTATTTAGAAATAGGCTTAGTGTGACTACCATGAATCAATTTAGAGAAAGAGAAAGAAATGGTAGAAACTGGGATGATACAACAAGAGAGAGTGTAGAGTGTAGTGGTGCTTCTCCGTTGGGTTGTATTATGAGTGCATTTATGTTTCAAAACCAACCAACAGATATTAGTACTCTAAATCTTACAAATGGAGAAATGGTTACAGCAATAGAAGATATATCTATGGACAATATAAATGCTGTTGGATTCAACAAAAAAGATGGATATTTCTGGGGATATGACTATACAAAACATGATGGAACACTAAACAGAATAGGAATGAACTCTACTGGTCAATGGGTAGCAGAAGAGTTTAAAATAGAGGGATTAGATGGTTTTTCATCATATGTTGGCGATATTGACAGTAGTGGAAATATTTATCTCAAAGAGAGTAATAGTAATAAAGTTATAGTAATTGACTTAGACCCAAGTTCATCAACATATCTCACAAAAACTAGAGAATTTGAGCTAAGTTCAAGTTTAAATATAGCAGATTGGAGTTTCAATCCAAAAGATAATATGCTCTATGCAGTTAATGGAGGAAGCACAAGTAAATATTTATACAAAATAGACCCATCCAACGGAAATATACTATCTCAAAACAATACTATGCTAATAGATGATAGACTATTTGGAGCAGGTTTCTTTGATGCAAATGGCTTTTTGTATATATATGATAATTATAGTGGTGAAATATATAGGATAGATGTAGCAAACTCTCCACAAGCTGTATTATTTGCAACTTCTAATATAGTAACCTTTAATGATGGAGCTATGTGTACAGATGCAGAGTTTAAATTTGATTTTGGAGATTTACCAGAAGAGTATCCAACCAGACTAGAAGACAATGGAGCTAGACACTCCATACCAGTATATCAAGACCCTACCGTATATCTAGGTAATGGATTATCAGGAGAAGATAATGCAAAACCATCAACTGGTGCAAACCTTGATGACCAAGATGATGGAGTAAGAGTTGGAGATAACTCTCTTCAAGATATTACTATAAATGCTGGAACTACTATTACTTTAGATATTACAACACATGGAGAAGGATATTTAAATGCTTGGATTGACTGGAATAGCGATGGAGATTTTGATGATGAAAATGAGCAAATAGCCAAAAATATAGAAGGTAACAATGGACTAATTAGATTAGATATTACTCTACCTAGTAGTACTATGGATATAGAAACATATGCAAGATTTAGATATAGCTACCAACAAGATTTAGAACCTACTGGCTCTGCGATTGACGGTGAAGTAGAAGATTATAAAATCAATATTCATGGAAATCTAGAACCATTTAGTTGTAGTGATAAACTATATCTATCTAATCGTACAGAATCAGGCACTGGAGATGGAGATAGTGGAGCTACATGGCTACATAGTTTTTATGCTATAACTCCTGATTTTACTCCTATTGGAGATGGTTTTACAAGTAGCGATGGAGGATATAACGCTATTGGATATAATATAAAAGATAACTTTATATATGCTCTATATGGAAATGAACTACTCAAAA
>Ga0256843_1000757_pt1 | contig 26880 bp, 25 predicted proteins | sample AlvinellametaG_FD_191572 | JGI IMG/M metagenome (GOLD analysis project Ga0256843, IMG submission 191572) | Pompeii worm associated microbial communities from hydrothermal vent at the East Pacific Rise, Pacific Ocean - Alvinella | ecosystem: Host-associated > Annelida > Integument > Unclassified ... | reverse complement strand
GATAGGTGTCGGATATTGAGTTTGTAGGCTCTTGGGTCGCCATCTGTATTGTAAAATAGTTGCTTGTTTGATGATTTTATCTGCTGTTTGAATTTTTCTGTCATTTGCTACTATACTATTTTTTGCTAAAATACGCCCAATATAAATTTGTATGGTCGATAAATCGACCCTACGCGATAACAAGGTAAAAAATTGGAATGTAAACATTTTGGAACATGTGGTTCATGTAGTATATATGATTTGAGTTATGAAAAAGAGTTGGCTGATAAAAAAGAGAGAGTTTTAAGTTTACTCTCTCCGTTTAATGTAGAAGATTTAGAGGTTTTCTCTGCTACTTCATCACACTATAGAGCAAGGTCAGAGTTTAAAATTTGGCATGATGATAATGGTGCGAACTATGCAATGGGTAGGCTAGATAAAAAGGGTGCTGTTAATATTACTCAGTGTCCAAAGGTTATAGAGCCAATAGAGCGACGGATGCAACCGTTACTTGATGCTATCAATAACTCAATGGAGGTATTGAAAAAACGTATTTTTGCCGTAGAGTTTTTGGCAACCACTACCGATGAGTGTTTAATAACAATGATTTACCATCGAAAATTGGATGAAGTTTGGGAGGCAGAGGCTCGTGAGCTTGAAAAGATTTTAGATGCTAAGATTATGGGAAGAAGCCGAAAACAGAAAGTAGTTTTAAGTGATGAATTTGTAACGGAAAAGCTTTTTATTGATGGAAAAGATGTGCTATATAGACACTATGAAAGTGGGTTTACTCAACCAAATCCAGCTGTAAATATCAAGATGATAGAGTGGGCTATTAAACAGGCTAAAACAGTTAATAGAGGGGATTTTTTAGAGAGTTATTGTGGTTTGGGTAACTTTACCATTCCTCTATCTAAATATTTTAATAGGGTTTTGGCTACAGAGATTTCTAAACGCTCTATCTACTCTGCAAAAGAGAATTGTGAGCTAAATAGTGTAGAGAATATAGAGTTTATTCGTTTAGCATCCGAAGAGATGACAGAAGCTTTAAACAAAACCAGAGAGTTTAGACGTTTAAAAGATGTCGATTTAGAGAGTTATAATTTCTCTACAGTGTTGGTTGACCCCCCAAGAGCAGGGCTTGATATGCCTACAATAGAGCTTATATCAAATATAGAGAATATTATCTATATCTCTTGTAATCCCGAAACTTTAGCCCGAGATTTAGTCGAACTGACAAAGAGTCATACTATTGAAGATTCAGCTATTTTTGACCAATTCCCTCATACTTACCATGTGGAATCGGGTGTTTTTTTGGTAAAAAATTCATAGAAACTTCATAAATAATTAATGTTCTGTTAATAATTCTTGGCTATACTCGAATCATTATTTTTTAGTGATAGGATAGCGTGTGATAAAAAAATTATTATCTATGAAGGTAGCTACGATGCTACTTTTCCTTTTTGGAATTATTATTGGTGTGGCTACATTTATTGAAAATGACTACGGTACACAGACAGCAAAGGCATTGATTTACAATGCACAATGGTTTGAGTTTTTTCTTTTATATTTTACAGTTTTGATTGTTTATAATATTATTAAATATAAGAGTTATAAAAAAAAGATGTCGGTATTTGTTTTTCATATGTCCTTTTTAGTTATCGCTTTTGGGGCATTGATAACACGATATGTTGGATATGAAGGGATTATGAGTATCCGTGAGGGGCAGAGTTCTAGCAGTATGGTTTCTGATTTTAAAGTGTTGCAGTTGGATGTTCAGCATGGTGATAAGCGTGAACATTTTGAAACACCTATGTTGCTCTCTTCTATGACAAAAAACAGCTTTGATACAACATTAGATGTTGATGGAAAAGAGGTTGCTTTTGAGTTGGTTAATTATCTTCCAACAGCTCAAAAAGAGTTGAAACCTGATGCAAATGGTAAAAAATCGTTAGAGTTAATGGTTTCAAGTTCCATGGGAAAAGGAAAATTAGTTCAACTTTTTGATGGAGATGTATATGATGCAGGAGCATTTCTTATAACTTTTAACCATAAGTTGGATGCAAAAGAGAAACGACCAGTTTTTGAGATTAGAGGAGAGGATGATACGTTAGAGATAAAAAATAGTTTTCCTATTAAGACACTCTCTATGTTGACCCGTCAAGAGGGAACACTTTCTGAAGGTATAAACCCTTTTGAGAAGAAGAAGCTCTATCAATTTGAAGGGAATTCAATTGTTTTAAAGAATCGTATTGAAAAATCGGTGCTTCATTATGTAAGTCATTCATTAAAGACCAAAAGTGGTATTCCTGAGATGGTGACTCTAAAGGTTACTGTGGGTGATAAAAGTCAAGAGGTGAATCTTTTTGCCTATGCTGGGAATCGTGGAGAGGACAGACATTTGACTTTAGATGGTGTAGACATTACATTAAATTTGGGTGCAAAAGTGATTAATATACCTTTTGCTCTTAAGTTAATTGATTTTGAGCTGGAACGATACCCTGGTTCTATGAGTCCTGCTTCATACGCTTCAGAGGTTGAGTTAACTGATAGAGAAGAGAATATTATTGCAATGCCATATCGAATCTATATGAATCATGTGCTTGACCACAGAAATTATCGATTTTTTCAATCTTCTTATGACCCTGACGAGAAAGGAACTGTATTGTCTGTAAATCATGACCCTGGAACACTACCAACCTATTTGGGATATATTCTTTTAGCTATTGGTATGATTTGGAACCTTTTTGATAAAAATGGACGTTTCCAAAAACTCTTAAGAGGTGCTAGAAAACTTCAAAATGGCTCATTGGCACTTTTAATGGTAGCACTCTTAGGTTACACAACACCTGTAGAGTCAGCTTCTCTTCCTAGTCTGGATGAGAACAGCAGTAAAATGATTCAAGCCTATGATGAAACGAGTCTAGAAAAATTTGGTACAGTTGTTCTTCAGAGTCACGGTGGACGTATGAAGCCGATGGATACTTTTGCTCATGAGATTGTTGCTAAATTAACAGGAAAGACCTCTATTTATGATGTAGAGCCAACAGCCATCGTGTTGGGGATGACGGTTAATCCTAAATTTTATCAAGATTTAAAGATGATAAAAGTTGACCATACGCGTGTGGCAAAAGAGTTGGGGCTTAAAGAGGGAGAAAAGTACGCTTCGTTCAATGATTTTTTTAGTGAAAAAGGTGAGTATAAACTTGCAAAACAGGTTTCAGAATCGGTGCGTAAAAAACCACTAGATAAAAATCTTTATGATAAAGAGTTGGTCAAAGTTGATGAGCGTCTAAATATTGCTTATATGGTCTATACTGGTTCACTTTTGAAAATTTATCCTATTCCTCATGATGCCAATAATAAATGGGTAAATCCACAAGATGCTATTGCTCAACTTCCAAAAGAGATTTCAGGAATGGTAAGAATGATGACACTCTATCTTTTTGAAGGGACAGCACAGATTCAAAAAGATGGAAACAGTACACAGTTTAATCAGGCAATTAACTTAGTAAAGCTCTATCAAAAGAAGTTTGGTAGTAAAGTTCTTCCATCTGAGAGTGAAATATCCATAGAGATGGAGTATAATAAACTGGGACTTCTCTCGAAATTGGTGCCACTTTATCTTCTTGTAGGTATTTTACTTCTGATTGCCTCTTTTGTTAATGTGGTTAGACCCATCTCATCACTTAAATGGATTGTTAAAATCTCATGGGTATTGATGATTGTTGGTTTTGGATTGCATCTAATTGGTATGGGCATGCGTTGGTATGTTGGAGGACATGCACCATGGTCGAATGCTTATGAGTCTATTGTCTTTATTGCTGGTTCAACTGTGATTGCAGGGTTGGTTTTTGCTAGAAAATCTCCATTTACTTTGGGTGCAACAGCACTTTTAGCAGGAGTTACTATGGCAGTGGCCCATATGAACTTTGTAAATCCAGAGATTACCAATTTGGTTCCTGTGCTTAAATCATACTGGTTAATGATTCATGTGGCAACCATTATTTCTGGTGATGGATTCCTTGGGTTGGGTTCTGTTCTCTCTCTTTTGGTTCTAATTTTATTTATTATGAGAAAAGATGGTGATGAGAATATTGACCGTTCTATTAAAGAGTTGACCAATATTGCAGAGATGAGTCTGATTGTGGGACTCTTTTTAATGACCGTTGGAAACTTCTTGGGTGGTGTTTGGGCAAATGAGAGCTGGGGACGTTACTGGGGCTGGGATGCAAAAGAGACATGGGCAGGAGTAACGATTTTAATCTATGCTACTGTGTTGCATTTACGATTTATTCCTAAGCTTAACAATCCATTTGTCTTCAATATGGCATCACTGTGGGCATACTCATCAGTTATTATGACCTATTTTGGAGTAAATTACTACCTTTCAGGATTGCACTCATACGCAGCAGGGTCACCTGTACCAATTCCAAATTGGGTTCCGTATAGTATTGTTGCTTTAATGATTTTAACACTATTGGCTTATAGAAATAGAAAGTTGAAATAGAGATGAGGTTGGCTTTGTCAACCTTATGTAGTTAATAGATAAGAGATTTTTTTAATTAAACGTAGTAGACATTCAATAAGGTAACAGAAAATGTTACCTTATCTCATTGAGAAAGCTAATGATTATTTAGCTTCTGTTTTATTTGCATCAGAAGTTTTGTTAGCATCTGCTGGAGCAGTTTTATTTGCATCCGTAGTAGCTGTTGTGTTTGCATCAGAAGTTTTGTTAGCATCTTCTGCTTTCGCATCATCACCACCTGCAATAGATGTAGCAATAGCTGTAATGTCCTCTTTGCTAAGTTTAGCAACTTGACCAGTCATAATACCCTTCATTGCTCCACCGTAAGAACCATCTTTATAACCATTTAACGCTGTTTCAATATCTGCTTTTGACATATCTTTAACAATTTTAGATTTACCCAATGCTGATTTTGAAAAATCTGCTCCATGACACCCTGCACAAGCTGAAGTATTTACTGCTGAAGCAGTTACAGAAAGTAGTCCAAGTGTTGCGATTGTGATTATTGTTTGTTTAATCATATGTTTCTCCGTGTTTTAAGATAGGGTATTCTAGCAAAAAAATTGTAAAATAAAAGTGTAATGGGCAAAAATTGGGGAAAAAAATTATGAAATGTGAAATAAATAATATCATTCTATGATTTTTAACTTCTATTGGATATAATCGGTGAGTTATTTAAATAAAGGAAAAAATGGTGGTAAATGCCGTTGAAAGAAAGATAGAGCAGTATATTTCTGAACTTGATGATACTTATGTAACTTCACTCTATCGAAAATTGCCTCATGGAAAACGACTGAGAACAAAGCTTATTTTAAAAATTGCAGGGACAGATTTAAAAGTAATAAAGACTGCTGCAACTGTTGAGATGATACATGCTGCAAGTCTGTTACATGATGATGTTATTGATGATGCCAACACCAGACGAGGAGTAATCTCTCTCAATGCCAGTGCTGGAGATAAAACAGCCATTATGATGGGGGACATTCTCTACTCTAAAGCTTTTTTTGAATTGTGTAGTATCTCTCCTGAAGTTGCAAAAGTCGTCTCGAATGCAGTTGTTCAATTAAGCCTTGGAGAGTTGGCTGATGTTGAATTGTCTAAAAAGTTTCATACTGATAGGGAAGCTTACCTAAAGATGCTTTATCAAAAGACAGCATCACTTATGGAGGCTTCAGCTGAATCAGCTTCTATTTTGGTGGGAAAACCTCGCGAAGCGTATCGGAGTTATGGACGTAATTTGGGAATGGCTTTTCAGATGATTGATGATATTTTAGATATTACAGCAGACAGTAAAACATTAGGGAAACCTGCACTTCATGATTTTGTTGAGGGGAAAGTTACACTACCTTATATGTATCTTTATGAGGCTCTAAATAGTGAGGAGAGAGGCTATTTAATCTCTTTACATCGTAAACGTTTGAGTAGAGATGAAGAGTTATGGATAAAATCATCAATGAAAAAGCATCGGATTATAGAGAAGAGTTATGAAGAAGCCAAAGAGTTAATTGTTGAAGCAATAGCACTTATGGAGTCTTTGGGTGAAAAAGATTTATCAAATATTGCAAAAGAGATGATAGAAAGAGAGTTTTAAATGTCCTATCAAGTGGTCTCATTTAACCATAAAAATTGTGAACAGGTTAATCGTGAAAAGTTGGCTTTTCCTACAGATGAAGAGAAACTCTCTATGCTTAAAAAGCTTGTAAGTTTTGAATTTATTGATGAAGCTTATATTCTTTCTACTTGTAATCGTGTTGAGATTGTTATTGCAACAAAAGATGCCTTTTCTAGTTATCATGCTATTTTGGGGCTGTTGAGCTTAAAATCTGGTCTTAGTTTCTATACATTAAAGGGGATGAATGGTCGATATGATGATGAGAGAGCAATATCTCATATATTTTCGGTAGTCTCATCTCTGGAGTCACTCGTAATTGGTGAATCCCAGATAACAGGACAGGTAAAAGATGCTTATCGTTTTTCATTTCATAACAAAACAGCAGGTAGAAAACTTAATCGTGTTATCTCATATGCTGTTAAGTGTGCTGCCGAGGTTCGTAATGTAACCAATATATCCAAATATCCCCTCTCTATAGCATCGGTAGCTGTTACCCAAGCTTATAAAATTTATGGTACCAATATCTCTGGTATGACAGCAGTAGTTATTGGTGCTGGAGATATGGGATTGATTGCTGTTAAGAATCTTTTGCGTTTAGATTGTGATATTCTCCTTTTAGGGAGAGACCGAGAAAAGACAGAATCAATTGCAAAGAGCTTGGGTGCAGATGTTCGTTTTGACACAATGGAGAATTTACATAAATATCTTAACCGTTACCGATTGCTTTTTTCTGCAACTTCAGCTAAAGAGACAATTATCGATTCAACTATGATAGAGCGTGATGATTTGGATAGAGTCTGGTTTGATATGGCAATTCCACGGGATATAGGAGAGATGTCAAAACTAAAACGATTACAACTCTTTAGAATTGATGATTTAAAAAATATCTCTAAAGAGAATTACGCTTTAAAGCAAGAACAAGCAACACGAGCAATTGAGATAATCGAGAACTATAGGGATGATTTCTATAAATGGTTAAGGGCATTGTCTATTGAACCAATTATAAAAGATATACGGCTTCAGGCAAAAGATGCGATTGATAAAGAGCTTAAACGTGCAATCAAGAAGAAGTTTGTTCCCAAAGAGTTTGAGTCAAATATGCAGAAGATGGCAGAGCAGATGTTTAATCGTTTCTTACATGATGCTACTCAAAATTTACGTCAATGCTCTTCTAAGAGTAGCTCGACTAAAAATGTAGAGGCGATAAAAGATATATTTGAGATTACAACCGATGATAAAAATATGAAGAAGTATAAAAAAGAGCATCATATTAAAGGTTATAAATAAAATATCTCGAAAATAAATAATTATATTAAAAAAGGATACCAAAAATGAGATTTTCTAGAATGCTAATACCAACCATGAAAGAGGCACCAAGTGATGCTGTTTTAACTTCACATATTTTACTGCTTCGTGCTGGATTTATTCAGGCTTCGGGAGGTTCTGGACTCTATAATTTTTTACCATTAGGAAAGATTACTCTTGAGAAAGTACGAGCAATTGTAAAAGATGAGCTGGATAAAGCTGGATGTAATGAGGTTCACTTGCCTATGGTTACACCACTTACTCTGTGGGAAGAGACAGGTCGTGCAGATAAGTTTGGTAAAGAGTTACTTCGATTTAAAGATAGACATGATAATGATTTTACTCTAAGTCCTACCAATGAAGAGGCAATGGTAAATTTGGTACGTCAGACAGTCAAGAGTTATAAACAGCTTCCACTTAATGTCTATCAGATAAACTGGAAATTTAGAGATGAGGTTCGTCCACGATTTGGATTGATGCGAGGACGTGAATTTTTAATGAAAGATGCCTACAGTTTTCATGCTTCTACAGAAGATATGGAGCGTGAATTTTCATTAATGGAAGAGACTTACAAAAGAATCTTTACCCGTTTGGGGTTAAAATTTAAAGTGGTAGAGGCTGACAGTGGAGCAATTGGTGGAGCAGGTTCTAAAGAGTTTATGGTCTTGGCAGATAGTGGAGAAGATACAATTATGGTCTGTGAGGGTTGTGATTTCGGAGCCAATACTGAAGTTGTTGCTGAAGATGAGAAAAGTTGTCCTAAGTGTGGCGGGAAACTTAGTCAGACAAAAGGGATAGAGGCTGGACATATTTTTCAATTGGGAACAACATATTCTGAAGCGATGAAAGCAGAATTTTTAAATGAGAATCAAAAGTTAGAACCTTTTGTTATGGGAACTTATGGAATTGGAGTAAGTCGTCTTTTAGCAGGAATTATTGAACAAAACCATGATGAAAAAGGGTGTTTATGGACACAAGAGTCTGCCCCATTCAAAGTGGATATTATTGTAGCAAAAGCAAAAAAAGAGGAGCAGATGGAGGTAGCAGAGGAGCTTTACCGAACACTTCAAGTTAAGGGAGTAGATGTACTTTTGGATGATAGAGCCGATAAAAAAACAGGATTTGGAGTCAAAGTAAAAGATTTTGAGTTAATAGGAATCCCTTATGCAGTAGTTATTGGTAATGATATTAGCGATGGAAAGGTAGAGATAATTACTCGAAATGGCTTAATCAAAGAGTCGGTTCTACTTGAGGATGTAGTTGAAAATATTATGGAGAAATTGACGTAATGATATATATAATTCCTTTTCTATTACTAGAGCTTTTTTTATCTCTAAAAGTAGGTGAGAGTATCGGTTTTGGATGGTCAGTTGTATGGATTGTAAGCAGTTTTCTTATTGGAATGGGACTGATTCAAAATGGGGCAACCACAATGCAGAAGAGCATGGCAGGGTTATCAAGTGGAAAACTTGATATAAAAAGTTTTCATGATTCAGCAACCTCTTATTTTTTAGGAGCCATACTTTTAATTATACCAGGGGTTTTTACCGATATTTTAGGAGTAATCGCTCTGTTGTATACCTTCTATTTACAATTAGGTGGTACAATACCAAATTCAAAACATAAAACGAATATAAATAATATGAACAAACAAGGAGATGATGATGTCATTGATGTCGAAATTATTGAGTCTAGCCGTAGTAACAACTTTAAGTCTTAATGCAGGAATGGATGTAGACGATGTAACCGATTACATTAAAAACCATATGGTGAAAAATGAACAGGTTAAAGTTGAAAGTGTAGATATAATTGATAAACAAGATTTAAAAGAGCCAAAAGGGTGGGAAGTTTACTTTGTAAATATTCATGCTAACGTTAAAAAATCTCCAACGGTTTTTGATAAAGTGACTGTTCCTGAGACACTTTTTGTAAAAGAGGGATATTTTGTTCCAACACTGATTAATATGGAGACAGGAGAAGATTACAAAAGAACATTAAAGCCAAAACTGAAGAAAGAGATTTATGCAGATTCTCATTTAATGGCAGGAGATAAAGATGCAAAACATACAATTGTTGTCTTCTCTGACCCACAGTGTCCATTTTGTCAGACAATTGTACCAAAACTCTATACAGCAGCTGTAGAGAATCCTAAGACATTTGCACTCTATTACTATCACTTTCCTCTTTTAAGAATCCATCCTGTATCAGATATTATCTCTAGAGCGATGATTACCGAGCAGATTAAAGGAAACTTTAAAAAAGTAATTGATATGTATACTTTTAAAGTTGACCCTAGAGAGGTGAACGCTACTAAAGTATTGGGACGATTAAACAAAGAGTATAAGTTAAATATTACCGAAGAGCAAATTAACTCTGCTGAAGTAGAAAAAGAGTTGAAATTTGACAAAGAGATGTCTATGAAATCTATGGTTGCAGGAACACCAACTGTTTATGTTGACGGTGTTTGGGACCCAAGCAGAAAAAAGTATAGAACACTCTATAATGCACCAAAAGAAGAAGAGACAACAGCACCAGCACACCACTGAACGACAGGCATCATGGACTCTATTTCAGAGTTTTTTGATGACCTATTTTAATAGAATAGAGAGAGAGTTTACTTGAAAAGATTAACCATTGCAACCCGAGCTAGTGACCTTGCCTTATGGCAAGCGTATCATGTAAAAGATAGAATTGAAAAGGCCTTTCCTGAGATAACGGTGGAGTTAAATAAAATCACCTCTAAAGGGGATAAGATTTTAGATAAACCTTTAGCACTTATTGGTGGAAAAGGACATTTTACTAAAGAGTTAGAAGATGAGATGTTGGCTGGAAATGCTGATATTGCTGTTCACTCCTTAAAAGATGTTCCTACTTATATGCCTGAGGGTTTAGAGTTGGCAGCGATTACAAAACGTCAAGACCAATCTGATGTTTTCTTGTCACATAAGTATGCCTCTTTTCATGATTTACCCAAAGGTGCAGTGGTTGGAACAACAAGTCTTCGAAGAAGAATGCAACTGCTTTCGGTGCGTCCTGATTTAAAAGTAAAAGATTTACGAGGGAATGTTAATACACGCCTTCGAAAACTAGAAGAGGGTCAATATGATGCCATTATTTTAGCATTTATTGGATTAGACAGATTGGATTTACTTAAAGATATTCCATTTACTCAAAAATTACCTCTATCCATTATGATTCCTCCTATGGGTCAAGCTTCATTGGGAATACAGATTGTTTCAGCCAATGATAAAGTTCGTGAAATTGTTAAAGTTTTAAATGATGAAGAGACGTTTTTATGTGTAAAACTAGAGCGAGATTTTATTGAAGCAATTGGTGCAGGGTGTTCAGCTCCTGTGGCAGTGAATGTAACAATAGAAGATGAAGTTGTAACAATTAAATCAATGATTGGTTATCCTGATGGTTCTAAAATTTTAGAAGAGAAGATAGGTGCTTCATTGAACTCATGTCAAAGTTTGGGGCTTCTTTTGGCTAAACTTATGATGGATAAAGGTGCTTCTAAGATTCTTGAAAAAGCTGAAAAAATGGCATTTAAAGAGGAGATGCCTCAACGAATTTAACTCCATTTTCAAGATTATTTTAGCTTAAAATTTTGATTTTTCTCTCTGCTTTGGATGGAGAGAAACGAGACTTTTACAAACAAGTGAAGTTACAAAATCAAAATAGTTTTATAAATTCAGTATATGCTGGTTATAATTTAAGCTAATTATAAAAAAGGTGGAAATATGGTAAACACTCCCTATCCAGATAATTTTGATGAGTTAAAAGCAGAGGTTCGAGCAGCAGGTCTGCTTGACAGAGTACCCGTAAGAGGCTCGATAGAGATGATAGGAGTGGTTGTTGCTATTGTTCTTGCTTTAACGACAGCCCCTTTATGGAATCCCATTCTTCTGGGGCTTTTTATGACAGTTATCTTTACACGAGCTGTATTTATCTCTCATGATATTCTTCATACACAGTATTTTAAAAGTAAGAAACTCTCTTTTAAACTCTCTTATCCCTTTTCAGCAATTATCTTAAGTAACTCCTCGTCATGGTGGGATTATAAGCATAATGTTAATCATCATACTTACTGTAATATTATAGAAAAAGATGAAGATATACGGGCATTAGACGGTACATTTACCAATGATAAATACCGTGGTAATAGTGAGTTTATAAAAAAATATAAGCATCTTATATTTTGGGGTTCAATGTTCTTTATGAACTTTGCTTTTATTGCACAATCTTATGCTTTTGTTTTACGTCGTAAACTTTATGGAGAGTTCGCTTTAATGTTACTTCACTGGCCTCTTATTTGGGGGACACTCTTCTACTTATTACCTTTTTCTGATGCATTAACCGTCTTTTTGGTACTTAATTTTACACTCTCTCCTTGGTTAGCATTTGGATTTATTACCAACCATTTGGGTTGTGAAGTCTTTGAAGAGGAGGAGGGTAAAAAGCTCTCATGGATGGAGTTGCAGATGAGGGGAAGTCGTTCTTTAAGTGGTGGAGCAGTTATTCATTGGTTTTATGGAGGATTAAACACTCAAATAGAGCATCATCTTTTTCCAAAAGCTCCCAGATTTAATCTGTTGAAAGTTCAAAAAATGACCAAAGATTTTGCAAAGAAGCACAATATCTTCTATTTTGAAACGACACCCATCGAGGCTTATATTCAGATAAATGATGGATTAAAAGCATATCGCTAACAGATACACAATTCTTTTATTTATGGTAGCTATACTTTGCCATTAAATAAAAGGATTTTCATGAAAAAAACTCTACTACTTCTCTCTTCTATATTTACAACTTCACTTTTCGCACAATTTAATGCAACTATTTCTGAAATTACCCCTGATATTAAAGAGCGTATGATTCAAGGTAAAACTTGGAGAGAGGGGTGTCCTGTTGAACTAAGTGGATTACGTTATCTCCAGATGGCTTATTTGGATTTTAACGCTCAAACACAGATGGGAGAAATGGTTGTTAATGCAGATATTGCTAGTGAGGTGGTCTATCTTTTTGAAGAGCTTTACAATATGAACTATGCGATTGATAAGATGGAATTGGTTAGTAATTATGGTGGAAGCGATTGGCAATCAATTGAGTCTGATAACACTTCAGCTTTTAACTGTCGTCCTGTTACTGGTAAAAAAAATAAGTGGTCAAAACATGCTTATGGTAGAGCGATAGATATTAATCCTATTGCTAACCCTTATATCTCTAGTAAAGGGTATATCTCTCATAAAGCATCCTATAAATACAAAAAGAGAAGACATAGAGATATTAATAATTTATCTGATAGAGCCTTGCTTTTAGCCACAGACCCTGCAACAAAACTTTTTAAGTATTATGGTTGGGGCTGGGGTGGAGATTGGAAGAGTAAAGATTATCAACACTTTTTTAAACGATAGAGGGTCTCTATATTTGGTTTAAAATTTCATAGGGAATAAAAGAGGGATAGAGTGTTCGATACTCTGGAGTATCACCGATAAATTTCCAACTATTAGGAGACTCTTTTATTGCCAACATTTTTACTTTTTTTGTAATTCTTACAAGACGATTTTCAACATCTACATAAATCTCTTCTCTTCCATACTTCCTTACTAAAATACTATATAGAGTATTGATACTACTGGTGGTGTTGTAGAGATTTGGATTTGTAAGGTGGAGAGTGATAATTGAAGTGTAGGCAATTTTAGCAAAGCTTCCTTTAGAGAAACTTTGAATCTCTCCTATCTCTATATTCTTGGTATCAAAAGATTGTATTGTTATCTGAGAAGAGTTTGCCATTGTAATGATTTGTCTTCGAAAAGTATTCTTATCAAAGACCAAAAAAAGTTTAGGATAGGTGAGTTGAACAATTGTATCGCTGTCAAGTGTTGTTAAAGATGAGAGGTAGAGTTTAAGATATTGATAGATAACTTTCTGTTCTTTATCTAAAGTTAACAGAAACTTCTCCTCTTGAGATAGCACCTCTATCTCTTTTTTGGGTTCTTTTGGCTCTTTTGTTTCGTTTACTTCTTTGGCTTTGGTAGGCTCTTTAGGCTTAGGAGTAATCTCTTCAGAGGAACATCCAACAAAGATTAAAAAAGATATAAGGGTAACGATAAATTGCATTAGAGCCTCTCTATTAACTGTTTTATCTCTGCTGGGTTGTCTGTTTTTGCTAGAATAGAACTGGAATTACAGAGTAAAATTTCTCTCTCTAACGTTGTTTTATACAGAATATAAGGGTAGTTTGTAGAGGGGTTCTCTTGCATCACTTTTTTTAACGATTTTTCATCTGATTTTATGATTAAATCATCTTTGAGGTATCGAAGAAGCATCTGTGTTAATTTAGGGGAAGAGAGAGGTTGTCGCATTAGAGTATAAGAGTTTAGCTCTAATGTTTTAAATAGAAATTTTTTGTAATTACCATCAACCAATGAAGAGATATTCATAAGGAGTGAGACAGCAACAGCCAATGAAGAGGGGTAAGGAGTATCATAAATCTCTTCTTCTATTCTAAATGGACCATTAGAGAAATTCCACTTCCCATACTTATAGAACTGTTCAATTAAAATATTGGCAAATTGGGTTGCCATGATGAGGTAAGATTCATTCAATGTTATTTGATAAGCGTTAATTAAGGTCTCTCCTAAGTAGGCGTAATCTTCCAAGAAAGCTTTGATTGTAGGTATTTCATTTGAATGGGTAATATGATAAAGGTTTTTATTGATATAGACTCTATTTAAAAGTGCTTCAAGTGATGTTTCTGCTATTTTTTGATAGTTGTTGTCAATGGTTGATGCGATGAATAAGGTAGAAATTATCATACTATTCCATGATGTAATAATAGCCTTCTCTTTGGTGTTCTCTTGATAGATTTGTGGAAAAAATAGCCTCTCTTCTGACATCTCTTTAATTATAAAATCTAGACTTTTAAAAGCAATCTCTTTGTAATGTTCATTAGAAGTTAATTGATAGGCACGAAGATAGAGTTTGATTAATAGGGCATTGTCATAACTCTTTTTTAGGGGATAGGGGTTTTTCCATGCATTATCGGTTGTATAGCTATAGAAACCACCATGTTTTTGGTCATATAGATTCCCTTGAGAGATGGCATCTAAAGATTGTGTAACCAACTCCAATAGGGATTTATTTTGGGTTAATTGGTAGGTATCTAAAAGAAGTTCAAGCAGAGAATGGTTGCTGAATTTAGGTGCTGTTCCAAAACCACCATGCTCTTTATCAAAAAGGTTGTTACTGTGGGTTACAATAGTTTTTAAAATATCAATATGGAGTCGTGTTGCCTCAATTTTTTGCTCTTTTGGATGAATGTTTTCTAAGACCTCTTTTCCCTTTTGAACAAGTGTATCATGGTCAGTAATATATTTTTTAGAGACAACACGAAGTAGAGATTCAAAAGCCAAAAGCTCTTTTTGTGCTTCAGGTGCAATGTAACTTCCTGCATAGAAAGGTTCAAGGTTTTCTGTCATAAAAATAGATAATGGAAAACCTGCTCTAGAACGGTTCATTAATTTATATACTTTTTGATAAAATTTAGCAATCTCTGGATGTTCATGGGCATCAATTTTAATAGGAATAAAACGTTCATTTAAAAGTTCGATAATATCTGGTTGTGAGAAAGACTCCTCTTCCATTTTAAGTGACCATTGGGTATGCTTTTCTATAATAGAAAGAAAGATAGATTTATTCTCATCTTTGGCTTTTTGAAAGGTTTTCTCTTCCCATTTATACCAATGAAGAGCGTTATTTTTAGATTTCTTTAACATATTAAAGTTCCTTTTTTTAATCTATTAAGTTATATTATTAATACTAATCAATAATATTTAATATTTAAGTGATAGTTTGAATGTTAATAGTATACTTTTTTTATAAACTATTAATGATTTTATGCTTTTATTTGCTATAGTACTACACGCATAATACACGTGAAGTAGACTATAATTATTGCAATATATTATTTTTAGATTAAAAAGGGATAAAAGAAGAATGAAGTTACTAAAATTACTCTTACTTGTTACCATATTTTTAAATGCTGATTATGGCTCAGCGAAATCAGCATTTCCTAATTCAAACAAAGGTGCATTTCTACCTGCTACAAAAGCCTTTAAAGTTTCAGCTGTTCAAGATGGGGATGTTATTAAGACAAAAATAATATTGGCAGATAAGATTCATCTTTCAGCAGATACATTAAAATTTTTTATTACAAAACCTGAAAAAATTGAATTAACCGTAGATAAACCAACTCCTGATGAAGTTGATGGAGATTTGGTATATCAAAAAGAGGTGGTTATTGACATACCTCTCTCTGCTGTTAGTTCTAAAGTTGTTGGTGAGTTTACTCTTTCCATTAATTTCTCTGGATGTTCAGATGCTGGAATTTGTTACAATCCTCAAGAGAGAACTTTTGTTTTGGCAGGAGACCCTAATGCCAAAATAGGGTTTTTTGATAAACTTTCAGATGCTATCGCCTCTTCAAATCCGAACGCAATTATGGAAATAATTAAAAGTGAGAGTGCATTTTTTGTTGTTTTCCTATTTTTAATTCTTGGTCTACTTTTAGCATTGACTCCGTGTATTTTCCCTATGATTCCTATTCTCTCTTCTATTATTGTTTCACAACAGGGAAGTGATGAGAAACCAAGTGCAATGAAAGGTTTTTTAACCTCTTTAGTTTATGTTTTATCAATGGCAGTCACCTATACCATAGTAGGTGTTATATCAGGTCTTTTGGGTGCTGATATTCAATCTGCTTTACAGAGTCCTTGGGTACTTAGTGGTTTTGCTATTATGTTTTTTGCTTTGGCTATTTCACTTTTTGGTTATTACGAGATTCAATTACCATCAAAGTGGCAAAGTAAAATCAACTCTGTAAGTGATAATGCACAAGGTTCAGGAATTATGGGAACAGTAATTATGGGATTTCTCTCAGCCTTTATTATTGGTCCATGTGTTGCACCTCCTTTAGCAGGTGCAGTGATTTTTATCTCTCAAACAGGTGATGCGATACTTGGTGGTATAGCACTCTTTGCCATGAGTATGGGAATGGGACTTCCTCTACTGTTGGTCGGTGCTGGTGCTGGTAAGTTTATGCCTCGACCTGGTGGATGGATGACAACTGTTTCACAAACTTTTGGTGTTGTAATGTTGGCACTTGCTATCTTTATGTTGGGTAAAGTGGTCTCTCCTGCGATGACAATGTTCTTATGGTCAATGCTCTTTATGGGTACAGCATTTTATATGGGGGTCTTTAATGGTTCATCTGTACGTCATGGAATGGGTCAGTTGGTTCAGCTTTTAGCTTTTGTCTTTTTAATTTATGGAGCATCTCTCTTTGTTGGTCTTTTAAGTGGTTCAACATCGGTACTGCATCCATTTCAATCATTTACTTCAGGAAACCATAACAGCAGTGTAACTCAAGAGCATCCAATCGCCAAATCAGGATACTCTTTGGAGAAACTCAAAAAAGAGATAGAGGCTTCATCTAAGCCTGTAATAGTTGATTTTCGGAAAAAATCATGTGCAGCTTGTGATGAGTTGGAGGAGTTTACTTTTCCTAATCCAGCAGTAAAAAAGGAGCTTAAACGTTTTACCTTTATTACTATCGATATAAGCAATCAGACAGAAGATGAAAAGGCTCTACTTAAAGCCTATAATCTTTTTGGTACGCCAAGCATTATCTTTTTTGATAAAAATCATAAAAACCTTCCAAGTAAAACACTCTCTGGTTTTTTAGATGCTGATAAATTTACTAAACATTTAAAGTCAATTAAGTGAATTTGACAATTGCCATTGGCGAACTTAACACACTTCGTGTTGAGCGTGATACGGATTATGGTCTCTACTTAAGAGCTGAAAATTTCGAAGAGGTACTGCTTCCCAATATCTATGTTATGGAAGCAGAGATGCCAATTGGTGCAGAGATAGAAGTTTTTGTCTATACCGATTCAGAAGATAGACCTGTTGCTACTACAAAACATCCTTATGCAAAACTTGGAGAGTTTGGTTATTTTACAGTTGTTGATTATAAACAGTATGGGGCTTTTGTAAACTGGGGATTGCCAAAAGATTTATTTGTTCCTCTATCTCAACAGAAATGTTATTTTCATATCGGTTCAAAATATATTTTACGTGTCTGTTTGGATAAAGAGACAGGAAGGCTATATGGAACACATAAGATAGGAAAGTGGCTCTCTTATGATACTAAAGATTTAAAAGAGCATCAAAAAATGGATGGACTTATTCTCTCTAAGACACCACTGGGTTATAAAGTAATTGTAGAGAATCTCTATGAGGGAATGCTTTTTGATAATGAAATTTTTGAAACGCTTAAGGTTGGGGATAGACGAGATGTTTATATTAAAAAAATCCGTAAGGATGGAAAGCTTGATTTGTCACTACAGCCTATAGGAAAAAAAGTTAATAGTAATCTTTTTGAAGAGAAGATATTGACTTTACTTAATGAACATGGAAATTTTTTACCTATCAACTCAAAGAGTAGTGCAGAAGAGATAATGAAGACTTTTAGTATGAGTAAAAAAAACTTTAAACGAACATTGACCTCACTTATTGGGCAAAAGAAAGTTGAATTATTTAATGAGGGTATCAAGACTACCTAATCACTTTTTGGTTATACTAATTCTCATATTTACAAACAAGGATTAATATATGGATTTTTCAGAACTATTAAAAATGGGTGCAGAAGCGATACAGGGAAACAGTGACGATGCAACAACAGGATTAAATACAGATTCTATTAGCGATGCTTTAGGAAAACTTCTTGGTGGTGGTACTGATGGTGGTATTGACTTAAGTTCTATTGTATCGAATCTTTCAGAAAATGGATTGGGTTCTGTTGTTGGTTCATGGTTGGGTTCAGGTGAAAATGAGCCTATCTCTATGGATTCAATTACAGATTTATTGGGTATGGATAAAGTATCAGAGTTTGCCTCATCTTTAGGTTTAAGTGAAGAGAGTGCAAAAGGTGCTTTGGCTGATGCACTTCCTAATGTTGTGGATAAAGCAACTTCTGGAGAGGGTTCAATCTTAGATACAATGTTAGAGCAGGTTGGTGGTGCAGATGGTGCCATGAATATGCTTAATAAAATGTTCAGATAATCTCCCTATTGGTCGGGTTATCCCGACCTAATTTATGAAGCATCTTCTCCTTCTACTCTCTTTCTCTATTTTTTTACACCCTTTAGATTTAAAAATTGCCTCTTATAATGTCGAGAATCTCTTTGATATGGAGTATAACGGTTCAGAATATAGAGCATATATACCCAATAAACATGGATGGAACTATAAAAATTTTCGCAAAAAATTACTCAATATTTCTGAAGTAATCTGTGATGTAAATGCAGATATTATAGGATTAGAAGAGGTGGAAAATGGTAGTGTGTTAAAAGCATTACAACGCTCACTGCGTAAAATAGGTTGTTTCTATAACTATTCAGCAATTACCCACAAAAGAGGTTCAGCCATTCAGATAGCACTACTCTCTAAGTATCCTATTAACAGTATTAAAGAGATTATTGTAGATAGAGGCTTAGAGTACAGAAATATTTTAGAGATTAAATATATTTTTAATCATAAGCCTTTTTTTATCTTTGTTAACCATTGGAAATCAAAATCTTCAGCAGAGAGTTTTCGTATGCTTTCAGCCAAAGCACTCTTAAAAAGATTAGAGTCATTACCCAAAGAGAGTGAATATATCCTTTTAGGAGATTTTAATTCAGATTATAATGAGTATAGAATTATACAAAGAAAGCATAATAATTGCAATGGAAAAACAGGCATCAATCATACTTTACAGACGATTCATTCAAATGGTCTGTTTGTGCGACCCTTTAGCTTTAAGAAGCCTTTTGAACATTACAATTTATGGTTAGAAGTTTCAAATTATAAGCGTTGGAGTCATAACTTTTATGGAAAAAAAGAGGGCTTGGATGCCATATTGTTGCCAGAAACACTTTTTGATGGTGAGGGAATAGATTATATAGAGAACTCTTTTAGAGTTTTTAAGAAACGGTATCTTTTCCATAAAAAAGGTTATATCCTACGTTGGGTTTACAAGAAGCAAAGACATAAAGGGATAGGTTATTCTGACCATCTTCCACTCTTTGCACGTTTCTCAACAGAGAGTAGATTTAAAAAAAGAACACATTCCCCCATCTATGGTTCGATAGAGGTCATTTATGGTAAGAATCCATCTTTTCCTATACGATTAAAAGAGGTTACTGTGGTTAAAAAAGAGCCAAAAAAAGTGAGAATTAGAGAGAGTAATTCTACAGATGAGATTGCTCTGTATGGTGTTAAAAATGGATTACTTTTAAACCATAGATACGATATTGCTGTTTATGGACGAAAACTTTATAAAGGTCACTATGAAATTATTGATTTTGAGATAGAAAAGAGCTATGATAGCAGTAGTAAAAATAAGGATTAAAAATGGGTGAATATTACTTAGAAATTTTAGCATTTCACATTATGGCAGTACTCTCTTGGATGGCAATGCTTTTTTATATGCCACGGCTTTTTGTTTATCATCAAGAGCATAAAGAGAAAAAAGATTTTACAGATGTAGTTAAGCGTCAAGAGTATATGATTTATAAAGCAATAGGTTTTCCTGCTATGTGGGCAACCCTTTTCTCTGGTGGATTACTTCTTTATATTAATCCCTCTCTCTTAAAAGAAAATTGGATGTTGGCAAAGCTGTTCTTTTTACTTTTAATGGTTCTCTATTCATTCTCTTTAGAGTATTTTAGAAAAATATTAGAGAAGGATAGATGTAGTAAAAATGGTCAATTTTTCAGAGCTTATAATGAAGTACCAACACTCTTTTCTATTTTAATAGTAACTTTTGTTATTACCAAGTCGATACCAATCTACTTTTCTATTTTTATTACACTCTTTTTTGGATTTATTATCTACAAGATTTTGATAAAGCGTGTTTAATTGATAAATCTCTATAGTTTTTAACTTTATAAAGTAGGTATTATCCTTTATATAATACTATTTGCATCAGTTAATAAAGTGGAGAAGATATGAAAAAATATATTGCAACAGTAGCATTAGGTCTTTTAGTAATTACAGGGTGTGATAAAAAACCCAAGCCGATTAAACCTCCTCCTCCCCCTGTAAAGGTTACAGATAAAAATGAAACTGTTGTTATTAAAAAAGAGCCAATTATATATGTAGAAGAAGAGCCTGTGGTTGAAGTGATAGAAGAAGAGGAGCCACCTGCACCAAAATTAGGTATTTATGACTGGCGAGTTAATGATGAACTAATTACTAAAGCTCCTGCTTCCAAGATAGTAGTTATTAAATCTAAAAGAGTTATGGTTTTATTTGATAAAGATGGCAATGTCCTAAGTCGTCATCGTATCTCATTGGGTAAAAATAATATTGGTACCAAGTTAAAAAAGGGAGATTATAAAACTCCTGAGGGAAGATATAAAGTTATTGATATGCGTCGAGATAAAGTTTATTATAAAGAGATTCTTATCTCCTATCCCAATAAAGAGGATAAAGCCCGTTCTAAATCTTTAGGATTTAATCCTGGTGGAGGGATTACAATTCATGCTCAACCAAATTGGAATTGGGATGGTCATGGAAATGATTATACCCTTGAAAATGACTGGACAGAAGGCTGTATGGCTGTAACCAACAAGGGAATGGATACCATTTGGGAGATGATTCGTTTAGGTACACCCATTGAGATACGGGAGTAATCTTTTCACTCCTCTAGCTCATAAAGCTTAACAACTTCATCAAGATGTTCAACCAAGGGCATATTAATTTGCATCGCTTTTTTAAGTGATTTGGTTGAAGTATCTACATTGTCAATAATCTCTTTATACTCTTTCCACATCTCTTCTATTTTAGCCAATTTTTTTTGAATGCTTCTATTTTCGGTCTTTAAAATACCCAGTTCCTCATCCCCATGAATCATTGCATTGAGTATCTTTTCAAATTCAGTAGCACTCTTTTTTAGCTCATTTTGATAGCGTTGTTTATCAATTCTTGTTGCGACTAAAATAAGTTTTGAAGTCATTTTTTCTGTAAATATTTTCTCTTTTTGATTGAATTGATGAATTCCTTTTTCAGAGAGTTCTGCATTAATAATACTCTTTTGATACTCATCCCAAAGTTTATTTATCTCCTGAAGTTCTAGTAATACTTCAGGATTTTTCATTGCCTCTTTATCGTTAATCAGTTGAAAAAGGGTATTTTTAAAGAAGTCTCCACCCTCTTTTAGACTCTTCATATAGCTTGTAGATTCTAAATGATGAGCAATGAGCAGTAGCTCTTTTGTCATTTTTTGAATTAACATACGCTCTTTCCCTGCTAAATTAATGGTTGAACCTCTTTTATCTGAAATATTGGGTTTGTACTGCTCTTCATACATGGTTACAATACGATTCATACTTTTTAAAAGAGGCGTATTCCCCATCTCAATTGCTTTGAGTGATGTGCGTTTAAAGTTTCCATTGGCAACTCTATCAATAAAAACTTTAAACTCCCTCCACAACGCACTAATTGATTGAAGCTCATCTCTAATCTCTTTATTTTCTGTTTTTGGTAACTTTAAGGCTTTATCCCCATTTAAAAGCCCTTGAAGAGTTTTATCAAAAAGGCTAATTGTCTTTTTTAAGGCTTCTTGGTTCTTCTCTACATCGATTCCCTTTCCAATAAGAAGTGCCTCTTTACTCATTTTCTGAGTCAGCATACGCTGTTTCCCTGCCAAGTTAATTACCGTCCCAATCTCTTCTTTTGTTGGATTAGCATCTAAAAAAAGCGTAAATAGCAGAACTATTACAAGTAGCTTTTTCATTATTCTTCCTTTTTATTATATTTATAAGAAAAGAGTATATAATAAATTTATTTAAGAAAACATAGTTTATTTAAATAAAATTTTTTATGTTGAAAATTAAAAATTATAAATAATTTTTAAAGAGTTCTGGATGTGCATCAATATATACAGCACCTCCAATAAGTAGTGAAATGGTCAAGATAAGGGCTATAATTTTTAACCAAGAGTAGGGGCGTTCCCCTGTGACTTTTCCTGTTTGTCCATTAATAGCATAGGTATAGTTTTTATCTTTCCATTTAAATTGGGCTGTCCATAGAGGAAAGAGAGTACTCTTGTATGTGGTGTGGTAGTAATTGGTTTTTATCTGATGAATACGTTGTTGGTCTCCACCTATTTTTCGTTTAATATCATTTCGAATAACATATTGCATTTTTACTTTTGCAGACTCAAATCCACTATCCAGTTCTATTGTGTACTCTTCTGAATCAAAACCTAAAAGGTATTTTTTATTGAAGGGTGTTAAGTGGTTACTCTCCCATGGATTTAAATTTTCTAAAATTGGCTCTGAGACTCTTTTTGATGCACCAATAGTTACATTATCAAATTGATTATGTACTTTTCCTGAAACAGGACTCCATCGGATTCGTGACTCTTGTACTCTTTGTCTCTCTTCTCTACCGTTTACCATAACTGTTCGTTCAACTTGAACATAGTATATATCTCCACGCTCTCCATAATAGCTTGTATCGGTTGTTGCATTATATAGCCAGTAAGGAAGATAATAACCTTTGAGTTTATAGGTTCCTTTTATCAGTTTTTTAAGTTGAGAGGGTGCAAACCATAAAGAACCAATCCATTTTTTAAAACGTTTTTGAGCTTCTTCTTGAGAAATATGAAAAGGGAGTAGTGATTTTGGTCTTATTTTTTGTATAAATTCTATTATAATTGGAGCATTGCAGTAGGGACAATTTGAACTTATCATTTGAGGTGATGAAGTAAATGTTGCAGAGCATTTGGCACAAGTTACACTTTTAGGTATTGCTTCTTTTTTCTCTTTCTTTACAACGCTTCTTTCTATATCAAATGAGTAGCTTTCTATCTTCTCATTTGATATTTCTATCGACTCTTCTGTATTACAAAACTCACATAAAAGTGTTTTTGATAGAGGGCTAAATCGTAGAGGTGCTCCACAGTTTTTACAAGTAAAATTCATTGATTTAAATTTTAACACTTTAGCCCTTTAATTACTATTTTTTAGGAAGTGGTGGAGGTATCACATCAAAGTAACTCTCGAATATTGTATCGGCTTCAACCCAGTCATCTAGCCCCTCTTTCCATACAAGTGTCTCTTTTTTTATTGTTCCATCTTTTATAAACTCTTTGATGGTATCCAAATCATACGGCCCTTCAGCAGCTTCATCCACAGCAATGTGATAGATGACTTTTTTATTATTTGGTAAAGGTGGAGGTGATGTTTTTTCTATGTCTCTCTGGTTCATCTCTTTTGTTATCTGTTGTCCCAATGCTAGACCTGCACCCATACCCACCATTTGGCTCATTGTGCTTCCCTCTGAACCTAAAGCGTTACCTGTTTGGTATTTGATGTGTTCATCAAGGTCTCCTGTAACTTCACGGCTGGTTCGTCTATCTAAAGCTTTCTCTACCTCTTCAGGCAGAGAGATATTCTCTATCAAAACTTTGGTGAGTTGCAGACCATACTCTCCAAAGAAAGGAGCAATCTTTTTCGAGACAAACTCTGAGAACTTCTCATAGTTAGATGCCATATCTAACACTGGAATCTTACTCTCTCCGAGTACTGTTGGAAATTTAGCCAAGATAAGGTTACTGAGTTGATTTTCAACCTCATCGGTGGTGAAATGTCCATCAGTTCCTACAATTTCACTCATAAACTGTTTAGGGTCTGTAATACGAATCTCATATGTACCAAAAGCTCTTAATCTCACCATTGAAAATTCAGGGTCACGTACCATAATTGGATTTTTTGTTCCCCATTTTAAGTCGGTAAACCTTTTGGTATTTACAAAATAGATTTCAGCTTTAAATGGAGAGTTAAATCCATGATTCCAGTGTTGAAGTGATGTCATAATGGGTAAGTTTTTGGTCTCTAGTTCATAGATTCCAGGTTCCAGTACATCAGCAACGACACCCTCATTCACAAAAACAGCAACTTGTGATTCTCGAACGGTTAGTTTTGCTCCATATTTTATCTCGTTGTTGTGTCGTTCAAATCGGTAGACCATGGTATCATTGCTGTCATCTATCCACTCAATAACATCAATAAACTGACCACCAAACCAATCAAAAAGCCCCATATTCTATCCTTTAGTTATATCATTTATTGTCTGTTGTGGTAGTGCTTCTACTTTTGCTTTGGTTGCTAAAAGTGCCTCTTTTAACTCTCGCTCTGTTCTCTCTAACTCAATGAGTGCTTTAGCCCGTGCCTCTTTACCTGCATCAGCAATCTCCAGTGAATCATTAAGGGTTGCAATAAGGGTATCATTGGCTACTTTAATACTCTCTATGTCAAAGACCCCACGCTCCATCTGGGTTCGTATATCACGGTTGGCTTCTCGTAACCCTTCAGCATTTCTCTCTAAAAGTTCATTGGTTAAATCACTGGCATCTTTAAGGGCTTTTGCTGACTCATGACTTCTGAAAATGGTTACTGTTTGTGCCAGTTGATTTCTCCATAAAGGAACTGTATTGACCAGTGTCGAAGAGATTTTGTTGATGAGTGATTTGTCGTTATCTTGAATCAACCGAATACTTGGAAGAGATTGCATAGATACCTGTCTTGAGAGTCTTAGGTCATGAACTCTACGTTCTAAATCTGCTTCAAAAGAGCGTATCTCTTTTAGTTCTTGAATTGCCATCATATTTGAATCTTTTGCCTTCTCTTCATATGTTGGAATAACCTCTCTTCTAAGCTCTTCCAGTTTCATCTCTCCTGCTTTAATATAGATTTCAAGTTTTCTAAAGTAGTTTAAGTTAGCTTCATAGAGTTTATCTAACGAGACAATATCTCTCATCAAGGTACTTCTATGCTCTTCAAGGTTATTGGCAATCATATCAATCTGGTCGCGTACCTCTTCGTAACCTTGAATAAACTTTGTTAGGGGCTTTACCCCTCCAAAGAGTTTTTCATACCATGCTTGTTTTTTATTGGGATTTAACTCTTCTATATCAAATCCTTTAATCGCTGCTACCATCTCATTTAATACAGCTCCTGCAGCTCCTGTATCCTTATTTTTCACACCATCTATCATACGATTCGAGATGGAATCAAGCTCCTCTTGAGCTGATGCTCCAAAGTAGATGATAGAGGTTCTGTTGTTAAAATCAAGTTCACTAAGGGCTTTTTCTAATTGACTCTGTTCTTCAGATTGAATCTCTGCTAAAGGGGCATCAATATCACTCTCTTTAGGGGTTATCGCTGTTTCAATAATTTCTGGTTTTTCTGTCTGCATGTCTCTTATCCTATATTTAATTTTTTATCTGCTCTTGAAGCACATCTATCTGCACTTCTAAATCAAATTTATCATTCTCTTTAAGTCGTAAAATCTCTTTGTCAAAGCGTTTCTCTACATCACTTAATAGATATGAAAGCTTCTCTTTTGTCTCTTGGTCTATATCTTTCTCATCTATAGAGGTATAGGCTCGGGTGACTTTTCTTATGCCATCAATATAGACAATAATAAATTTACGGGCAACCCTTAAATCTTTAGGGTCTGCTTCGATATTATTGAGAATCTCATACCCTTTATCTGTGGCAATACGAAGTTTTTGATAAAGCTCTTTTTCATGAATCTTCTTCATCGCTTCTTCTACTTCTGCCAACTTTCCTCGTGCTGTTGCCAGTGTCTCAATGACAAACTCTGCTGATATATCACCAATATTTTCAAGCTTGTCATCTTTTGGGTCAAAACCGTAATATAGAAAGTATCCCACCACTGAAACAGCTGAAAGAGCAATACTTGTTATTAATGGTTCTCCTCCTGCTATCCATGCTGTATAGAGAGTTGAGAGACCAAGTAGAGCCGAAGAGAGTGTTTTTAGAGGTCTTTTAGGTGCCTTGGTTAAAGTGCTTGTGTGGTATTGATACTCTCTATCCAGTCCTAAACTGTTTAGTTTTGCTGTAGCAAAAAAGAGTCCAAAAGCAATTAAATTATAGATAAATGCTAAAAATTCTTGTTTTCCTAAAGCTAAAATAACCGATAAGAATAATGGACCTAAAAAAATATAGAGAAAGAATCCTTTATTTAGAGGATATTCCTTTAATTTACTTTTTGTTGGGTCATATCGTTTGGCTTTTGACATGGCTTAACTCAGTAGCTTTCCCAGTGGATACCAGACGGTAATTCCAGCTGACAATAGAATAAATAAAAAACCAAAAATTTTCTGCAATATAAATCCTTTTTATTATAAGTGTTTAATTTTAGCATAAGTAGCTTAGGAGCTACTATATCTATTTGCGATTGAAATTGAACAAAAAATAATCCGCAATCCTTTTCCATAATCTATGATTTGGGAGAGGTTAGGATTATAGAGGTTTATTTTGATTTTCTATATATTCTTTTATTATCTCAATTGTAGCTCCCTCAACAGATA
>Ga0256843_1000756_pt1 | contig 26899 bp, 22 predicted proteins | sample AlvinellametaG_FD_191572 | JGI IMG/M metagenome (GOLD analysis project Ga0256843, IMG submission 191572) | Pompeii worm associated microbial communities from hydrothermal vent at the East Pacific Rise, Pacific Ocean - Alvinella | ecosystem: Host-associated > Annelida > Integument > Unclassified ... | reverse complement strand
ACAATATGAACAACCTATATACATAAACATGCTTCTTTAAAATTTAATTAAAACAAAAAATAATTATATAATAAAAGTTAATAACTCTTATTTGATAAAAAATATCTGTTTTTCAAAATGTAAGAAAAATACACATCTAATATATATAGCTTATCTTTGCATTAATTATTAATTTTGTTTGATACTAATAATCAGACCAAATACAACGCATATGAGTAAAAATAAAGAATCGTTATTGATTAAAATACTACAGGTTTTAGGGGCACATCCCAACAAATCTTTCAATTATAAACAAATAGCAGCCAAATTGGAATTTGATTCCGAAGCTGTTCGCAAACAAATACAAAAAGACTTAAAAAAATTACTAAAAAGTAATAAAATAGAAGAAACTTCACGTGGCAAATACAGAATCAAAGCCAAAAAAATATATGTTGGTGTTATAGACATGACTAACAACGGCAGTGGTTTTGCCATAGTGGACGGTTTGGAAAACGATATTTTTATTCCCAATTACCGGCTCAACAAAGCTTTACACGGCGACTTGGTCGAAGTGGAAATCATCAAACAAAAACCCGGTAAACGTCCTGAAGGCGAAGTGGTTAAAATTATAGAACGGGCTAAAATACATTTTACCGGCATTGTCAAAATGTTTCGTAATTATGCCTTTGTCGATCCCGATGATGTCAAAATGTATAAAGAAATTTTTGTCAGTAAGGATCATTTTAACGGTGCTGAAGACGGACAAAAAGTAGTTGTTGAAATTTATGATTGGCCCGAAAAGGTAGGCAGTCCCATAGGTAAAATTATAAAAGTATTAGGCCAACCCGGTGATCATGAAGTAGAGATACATGCCATTTTAGACGAATATGATTTACCTTATGAATTTGACCCCGAAGTGCAAGCCTTTGCCGATAATTTGCCCAAACAAATTTCAAAAGAAGAAATAAAAAAACGACGTGATATGCGTCATGTAACCACCTTTACCATAGATCCGGTAGATGCCAAAGATTTTGACGATGCCTTGTCTATTCAAAAATTGGATAACGGTCATTACGAAATTGGAATTCATATTGCCGATGTATCGCATTATTTGCAGCCGGATACCATTTTGGACAAAGAAGCTTACAACCGGGCGACTTCGGTTTATTTGGTTGACAGAGTAGTGCCTATGTTGCCTGAAGTATTGTCTAACGAGCTTTGTTCGCTAAGGCCGCACGAAGATAAATTGACCTATTCGGCAGTGTTTGAAATGGATGAAAACGGTAAAGTTTACAAAGAATGGTATGGTCGCACGGTTACCCATTCGGACCGGCGTTTTACTTATGAACAAGCTCAAGAAATAATAGAAGGTGCCGACGGTGACTTTAAAGATGATATTTTATTGCTAGACAAAATAGCTAAAAAACTTAGACAACAACGTTTTAAACATGGTGCTCTTAGTTTTGATCGTGTAGAAGTCCGTTTTAAGGTTGATGACAAGGGCAATCCGGTTGAAGTTTATTTTAAAGAAAGTAAAGATGCCAATAAATTGATAGAAGAATTTATGTTGTTGGCCAACCGTAAAGTAGCCGAATTTGTCACTAAGAAATTGCCACCCAAAGACAAAACTTTTGTGTATCGTGTGCATGATGAACCCGCACCGGATAAGTTACAAGATTTGAACAATATTGTGCAAAAATTCGGTTATAAACTCGATTTAAAGTCACGCAAAAGTATCATAAAATCCATCAATCATTTACTTGAAGAGATACAAGATAAACCCGAAAAAAATATGTTGGAAACCTTAACCATACGCAGTATGAGTAAGGCTGTTTATACTACTGACAACCGTGGACATTATGGTTTGGCATTTGATTATTATACACATTTTACTTCACCTATACGTCGTTATCCCGATGTAATGGTGCACCGTTTGTTGCAAAATTATCTCGATAAAAAATCCTCTCCGGATAAAGAAGCCTGCGAAAAGAAATGTATCCATAGTACAAATATGGAAATACAAGCATCAAGTGCCGAACGCGACAGTATTAAGTATATGCAGGCCAAGTATATTGAACATTTTAAAGATACACCTTTTGAAGGTGTTATTACCGGTGTTACCGAATGGGGTATTTATGTAGAACTTACCGCCAATAAAGTTGAAGGCTTGGTGCGTCGTACCGAAATGCGGGACGATTATTATTATTACGACGAAGATCAATACGCTATGATAGGCGAAATAACCGGCAAAAAATACCAACTCGGTGATATTGTAGTGGTCAAGGTAAAGAAAACCAATCCTGAGAAAAAGCAAATCGATTTTGAAATGCTTTATGATACCGATGAAGATCAGGATAATATTGAAATAAAAAATAATACGGTTTCCAAATTGCCAAAACCCAAAAGACGTCAATATAACCGGAAGAAAAAATAGTAATTAATTAAACTATGCTACAACTGTTTTCTATATATTGTTTTTAATTTTGTTAAAACAGTATTGGAACTTATCGAAGTGTTTGATTTTTAATTGATTATATAATAAAATTTATAGCAGGTCACTATTAGTAATCTAGTAGTTTTTTTAATAATTTAGAACTGGTTTTAATGCTTATATCTAAATACCTTAATAATTTTATTTCAATACATACAGGTAATATTAAAAATAAGGCTGTCTCAAAAGATTGAATTATCTGTCATTCCGAACAAAGTGAGGAATCTCATACTTGATAATCAATAATTTATAGTTTAGTGTTATATGAATTGTTTATAAAAAAACCTTTTGAGACAGCCTTATTTCTTTAACTGAAAAAATATAAAACTATGACTTAGTTTTCTTTTACCTTATCAAAAAACAATCTTTCTTTAAAACTTTTGATTTTATCAGCTAATTTATCAAACAAACTTTCGGTTTCCAGTTTTTCTTTGATAGCTTCTTTCAATTCTTTGATAGCCATTGCCAAATCTTTGTATTCTTTATCTTTTTTGCCATAACCCATTACTTCTGCCAATTGTAATTGATATTCGGCATTTTCCAGTAATACCACGGCAGTTGCGATATATTCTTCTTTTTTATCTTTGACGGCAATAGCAGCGGCTTTTATGTATTCTTCTGCTCTTAGAATCGGCAAAGGAATGGCTATTTCTTGAATGGCCAATATATACAGTGCATTGATTAAGACAGCCAAAGCTTCGTCTTTTTTATCTTCATCCAATAGTTTGGCTGCTATTTTCATAGCATCGGGGTAAGTAGCTAATGGCAAAAATGATATTTTAATAACATATTCGCTACTCAATGCATTTAATACTTTTTTAGCCGATTGATAATAACCGCTTTCAAATTCTTTTTTGGCTTCTTCTATCAAATTTTTAGCCGTTTCAATATCAACAACGGCATCACGTAATTCATAATTGACATTGACGGGAATTAAAGATACTTTAGGGTTTTTGGTTATAAGTATTTCCAATTCTCCAATCAAATTAGCCAATTTCTTTTTTGCTTCTTCCTTTTGATCTTTTGAGATTTGATCAATTACTTCTTGAGTTTGTTTTAAAATATCCAAAGCTTTTTGGGTATCTTCATCTATTTTGACTTTAAAGTCTTTTTGCATAGTATCATTGATACTGTTTTGCATTTGTTGATCGGTAATGTTGGTTTTGTCCGGTTTTTTCATTTTTATTTGTTTTTAGTTTTATTAAAGTTAATCAATATATATACCACTTATTGTTTATATGTAAAATTGGCAATTTTTATGACAATATGTCTTTTAAAATAATAAGCCGGAATTTTACAATCCCGGCTTATTATAATCTTGTTACTATATTTACTATATCTTATTTTTTAGGTTTGTTATTGTGTTTTTTAAAGAATAATCTTTCTTTAAAGTTTTTAATTTTTTCTGATAATTTTTCAAATTTACCTTTACTTTCTTTATCTTCTTTAATAGCTTTTTTCAAATCTTTGATAGCATCGGCCAATTCTTTGTATTCTTTATCTTTTTTGCCGTAACCCATAGCCTCTGCCAATTGTAATTGATAATCGGCATTGTCTAAGAATAATAAGGCTACTTCTTTTTTGTCTTTATCGTCAGACAGCATCGCTGCTGCACCTAATTTGATAAATTCTTCGGCTCGTAATACCGGTAAAGGTATATCTACTTTTTCTACTACCAAAGTATTCAATGCTTTGATCAAGATAGCAGCTGCTTCTTCTTTTTTGCCTTTGTCCAACAAGGCAGCCGACAATCTCATGGCATCAGGGTAAGTTGCCAAAGGCAAATATGTTGTTTTAACATTCATTTCACTGGTTAGTCCGTCCATTAATTTTTTGGCCAATTGGTAATAACCGTCATCCATAGCTTTTTTGGCAGCATCGGTAATTTCATATACGGTAGGAATATCAACCACAACATCGTTGATTTCATAACCTACACTCACCGGAATTAATGCCAATGACGGATCTTTGGTCATTAATATTTCCAATTCGCCAATTAATTTGGCTAATTCTTCTTTGGCTTTTTTGTCTTTGTTTTTGGCTATGTATTTTAAAACATTATCCGTTTCGGCCAAAATAGCAATGGCTTGTTTTGTATTATCATTCTCCTTTATGGCAAAATCATTTTGCATGGTTTGCGCGATATTGTCTTGAATTTGTTTATCGCTGCTTTTCACATGTGCCGGTTTTTTCGGAACTTCTTTTTTTACTTCTGCACTTTGTGCATTATTGGCTTTTTTATCTTGAGCACAACCGGTAAAGATAATTGCTAAGGTTGATAAGGCTAAAATTGTTTTTTTCATTGTTTTCATTTTTTATTTGTTTAACATTTAGTTCAAAAAATGAATAACAACCGTTATACCAAATATTTAAAGTTGGTAAAATTGGCATATTATCTTACAAAATGACAGTTAAACACTGAAAAAATTTCACTTTTCAGCCTATTTTTCTTTATCATATAACATTCTGATGTGGGGAATATTGTCTTCCAAATATGGCTTACCTTTTGGCACAAATCCTAAATTTTGATAATAATCGATCAGATATGTTTGGGCGCTAATTTCGATAAACCGTTCGTTCCAAATTTTACCAATATAATTGATAGCTTTGACAATAGCTTGGGTGGCATAACCTTTATTACGATAATCCGGATGGGTAACCACCCTGCCTATAGAAGCATTATTAAAGTAATCGCCCGCCTTAAAAATCCGTAAGTAAGTAACTATGGTATGACCGTCTTTAAGAAAAATATGCCGGGCTTTTTCGTCTTTACCGTCGGCATCTTGGTATATACAATTTTGTTCCACTACAAATACCGCATTGCGTAGTTGCAGTATATTGTATAATTCCAAATTGGTCAATTGATAAAACCGCCGGTTGTTCCATTTCATAAATAGAGATTTTTAATAAACGCTTAATCGGGAATGATATATTCTTTAGGATCGTCGCGTTTCCATTCCGGTTGAATATTGGTATGATTGATATTAAATTTATCGGATAATAATTGTTCTATTTGTTCGCAAATTGTGTCAAATTCAGACAGCTTAATGTCTTTATAAAACTCGATATGGGCTTCCAAATGGTAGTTTTTGTCATTGAGTTGCCATATATGCACATGATGTATGTTTTTGACACTGGGCAATTGTGTAACAGATTTTTCTACTTGGGCTATATCAATATCTTTAGGTGCAAATTGCATAATTATCCGCAACGATTCCAGTAAAATATCCCAACTGATATAGAGTAGGTAACCGGCAATCAGTAAGGTAAGAGTAGGATCGACCCAATACCAAGCTTTGTATTTTATAAGCAAGCCACCAACCAATACGGCAACCGATGTCAACATATCCGAAAACAAATGTATATATGCCGAACGCATATTGATATTGTGTTTGGCATCGTTTTTAACCAATAAAACACTGACGCCGTTTAAAGCAATACTCAACAAGGCCAGCCAAATAACAGTATTGCCATGAATTTCTTTAGGATGTATAAATCGCAAAATAGCTTCATAAATCAAAAATACGGCTAATACAATTAAAGTGGTTGCATTAATGAGTGCCGCTACTATTTCGGCACGTTTATATCCAAAAGTTTTGTCGAGTGTTTGCGCTTTGCGGTGGGCTAATAAATTGGCAACATAACTGATGATTAAGGTTATAACATCGGAAAAATTATGCAAAGCATCCGAAATTAATGCGGTAGAACCTGATATAATACCGCCGATTAATTGTGATACGGTAATACCTACATTTAATAAAATGGTGATTCCTAAGTTTTTACCTTTAACTTCACCGTGGTGATGATGATGTCCCATAATATAATTGTATGGCACAAAAATACACTTTTTATCTCATGTATAATATTTATCTTTGATGCAACATTTTAAAAAAAATTTTTTTTAATTGATAAAAATTCTCATATTTGCCTTACAAAACAGCAATAAAAAGCACAAGTTATGACAGTTTATTTAATCAATAATAACAATAATAATAATTACTACGCAACGCCGTAGCAAAAACTTGTGCCTTACAATCATATTTCCGCCGGGTTTTTGCTCGGCGGATTTTTTTTGATATAACCTTAAAAATCAATATATTATGTGTGGAATAGTATGTGCATTCGACCTTAAACAACAAGCGGAACAAATCAGACCGCAAATTTTGAAAATGGCAAAAACCCTTCGTCACCGCGGTCCCGATTGGAGCGGGGTTTTTACACACCCCAAATCGGTAATGGCTCACGAACGTTTGGCAATAGTCGATCCCACTTCGGGCAAACAACCGCTTTATTCGCCCGACGGCAAATTGGTGTTGGCGGTAAACGGCGAAATTTATAATCATAAGCAAATCCGTAAACAATTTGAAGGTAAATACAACTTTCAAACCCAAAGCGACAGCGAAGTGATTTTGCCTTTGTATCGTCAAAAAGGTGTGGATTTTCTCGAAGATTTAAACGGTATTTTTGCTTTTGCCATCTACGATATTCAAAAAGACGAATATTTTGTTGCCCGCGACCACATGGGCATCATACCTTTGTATATGGGTTGGGACAAAAACGGAACTTTTTATGTCGCTTCCGAACTCAAAGCTTTGGAAGGTGTTTGCACACGTATAGAAAGTTTTCCTCCCGGACATTATTACCACAGCAAAGATAAAAAATTAGTCAAGTGGTATCATCGCGATTGGATGGATTATGAAAATGTAAAAGACAACCAAACCGACATCAAAACCTTGCGTAAAGCTTTGGAAGATGCCGTACATCGTCAATTGATGAGTGATGTGCCTTACGGTGTTTTACTCTCCGGCGGATTAGATTCTTCCATTACTTCCGCCATTGCCAAAATATATGCCGACAAAAGAATTGAAAGCGGTGATACGGAAGCGGCTTGGTGGCCTCGTTTACACTCTTTTGCTATTGGTTTAGAAGGTTCACCCGATTTGGATGCGGCACGTAAAGTAGCCAAGCACCTTGATACGGTGCATCACGAAATTATCTTTACCATTCAAGAAGGCTTGGACGCCATAAGTGATGTTATCTATCATCTTGAAACCTATGATGTTACAACAATAAGGGCTTCTACTCCCATGTATTTAATGGCACGCGCCATCAAAGCCATGGGTATTAAAATGGTTTTATCGGGTGAAGGAAGCGACGAAATTTTTGGCGGTTATTTGTATTTTCACAAAGCCCCCGATGCCAAAGAATTTCACGAGGAAACCGTTCGTAAATTGAGCAAACTGCATTTGTATGACAACCTGCGTGCCAACAAATCATTGGCGGCTTGGGGTATAGAAGGCAGAGTGCCTTTTCTCGACAAAGAATTTCTCGATGTTGCCATGCGTATTAATCCCAAAGACAAAATGGTAGTTTACGGAAAAGACCCAAAACGGGCAATGGAAAAATGGATTTTACGCAAAGCTTTTGAAGATATTTTGCCCGAAAGTGTAGCTTGGCGTCAAAAAGAACAATTTAGTGACGGCGTGGGTTACAGTTGGATTGACACTTTAAAAGAAAAGGTTGAAAAAGAAGTAACCGACGAACAACTGGCCAATGCACATTATCGTTTTCCGGTCAATACACCCGACACCAAAGAAGCTTTTTATTACCGTAGTATTTTTGAACAACATTTTCCGAGCCAAGCGGCGGCAAAAACGGTTCCTTTTGAGCCTTCGGTAGCTTGTAGCACTTCGGTTGCTTTGGAATGGGACGAAAGTTTTAAAAATCAAAACGAACCCAGTGGACGGGCTGTGATTCAGGTGCATAAAAAAGCGTATAAATCATTATAATATTGCCGGTTGTCATTCCGAAGGAGCGCAACGACTGAGGAATCTTTTGCCAAATATAAAAAGATTTCTCACTTTGTTCGAAATAACATCATTCATTACATAATAATTTGATTAACAGTGTATTGTCATTGCGAGGTGTGAGGCACGAGCACCGTGGCAATCTTTGTTTTTATTTAATGATTTAGATTCTTCACTCCGCTGTCGCTTCGTTCTGAATGACACGACTTTGCTTTTGCTTCGTTTTCAATAACATCAATTGTCATTCCGAAGGAGCGCAACAACTGAGGAATCTCTTTTAGTAAAACTAAATTTCATTATTTAAGAATTTCCAATAGGGATTAAATTTATTTATAAGTAATTCTTTCTTTTTTCTACTATATCCTTTTATTTGTTTTTCTCTTTGTATAGCCAGTATCAATATTTGTAAATAATTCATAATAAATTAAATAAAAAGCCTTGTATTTTGCAGTAAAAGCTTTTGAATAAGGCTCCGGATTTGAATGAAAATACAATCGTTCTTTTAGATTATTAGTTACTCCCGTATATAATACGGTTTTATTTTTGTTGGTTAAAATATAAACAAAATAGTTGTGTTGAGCTTGTATTTTATTCATAATCAAATATATAAATTTTTTAATAAAGGGTAAGATTCTTCACTCCGCTGTCGCTTCGTTCTGAATGACACGACTTTGCCTTTGCTTCGTTTTCAATAACATCAATTGTCATTCCGACGACTGCAAGAAGAAGGAATCTAAAAGTATAAAGGATAAGATTCTTCACTTCGCTGTCGCTTCGTTTAGGATGATACTATTTTATTGTTAATCAGTCCTTTACGACACGTATTTGTTGTTGCTTCATTTTCAATAACGTCAATTGTCATTCCGAAGGAGCGCAACGACTGAGGAATCTTTTGGTAAATAAAAAAAGATTTCTCACTTCGTTCGAAATGACACTTTATATTGCATAACACTTTGGTATTCCTTAGGGGGCTTGGGTGGTTTTTTGTTACAAAGTATTTATGGCATTGTTAATTCGTTTTACCACTTCATCTTTGCCCAACAATTCCATAATCATAAACAAATCGGGACCTTTAAGATCGCCTACTAAGGACAAACGTAGCGGTTGCATCACTTTACCGAATCCTATTTCTTTGTTAGTTATCCAATCGGATAACTTTTCTTTGATATTTTCGGCAGAAAAATTGTCTGTTGATTGCAGCAATTCGGCGACTTCTTTCATCAATGCCGGTGTTTGTTCTTTCCATTGTTTTTTGACGGGTTTTGTAGCATATTCGGTAGGTGCCACAAAAAAGAAATGTCCTTGTTCCCAAAAGTCTTTGACAAAAGTAGCACGTTCTTTAAGCAGTTCTATCACTTTTTTGCTATAATCGCGTATGGCTTTACCTTCTACGGTATAGCCCAGTTTTTCTTGCAAAACGGGAATGAACAAATCTACCAATTCATCGACACTTTTTCGTTGTAAATGTTGGTGTTGAAACCATTTGGCTTTTTCGGGGTCAAATTTGGCACCTGATTTATTTACACGCGACAGGTCAAATATTTCTATAAGCTCGTTCATAGTAAATACTTCTTGTTCGGTGCCGGGGTTCCAACCCAATAGCGCCAGTAGGTTGACAAAACTTTCGGGAAAATAACCGTCTTCTTTATAGCCGGCAAAGATTTCTCCGGTTTTGGGGTCTTGCCATTCCATCGGAAAGACCGGAAATCCCATTTTGGCACCGTCGCGTTTGCTGAGTTTGCCTTTGCCTACGGGTTTCATAATTAAGGGTAAATGCGCAAACTGAGGCGGTTCCCAACCAAAGGCGTCATATAACAAATAATGAAGCGGTAAGGAAGGTAACCATTCTTCGCCGCGAATCACATGTGATATTTGCATCAAGTGGTCATCTACAATATTAGCCAAATGATAAGTTGGCAGTCCGTCGCTTTTCATCAAAACCTTGTCGTCCAGCGTGTCGGAATGCACCACTACCCTGCCCCGTATCAAATCGTTCATTACAACTTCTTTATTTTCCGGTATTTTAAACCGGATTACATAGGCTTTGCCACTTTCCAGTTTCTTATGAAGTTCTTCATCAGACATGTTCAGCGAATTGTTCAACTGGTTACGGGTAGCGTGATTATACATAAAACGTTCACCGCGGGCTTCGTATTCTTTTCTGATTTTATCTAAGCTTTCGGGGGTATCAAAGGCATAATAGGCTTTGCCGTTATCAATTAATTGTTGTATGTATTTGGCATAAATATCTTTGCGTTCGCTTTGTTTATACGGTCCAAAATCGCCTTTTTTATCTACTCCTTCGTCAAATTTGATGCCTGTCCACGCCAAACTTTCTTTGATATATTGTTCGGCACCGGGCACAAATCGGGTTTGGTCGGTATCTTCAATACGCAGTATCATTTTTCCGCCGTTTTTGCGGGCAAACAAATAATTAAACAAAGCGGTTCGGACACCTCCCATATGTAACGGCCCCGTAGGACTTGGGGCAAATCTGACTCTTATCGGTTTGGTCATAATCTTTTATTTTATTATGCAAAAATAAGGTTTTATTTCCTTTTTATTCATCCTCAACCAATGGATTTTGCTTTAGCAATTTAACAAGCAATTTGAATAACTTGGGATAATTTTGGTTTAATTCTTCCGGATTTTCAAAAAAGTGTTCTACCAATACCGGTAGCGTTTCGTGTTTGTTGCTAAAAGCATACGCTCTGATCAGACCGTCATCAATCATTTTTTGCCGGTATTTTCCGGTATAGGCCATTATTTTTTTGTAAGTTGATATAAAATGGCTGTCGCAGTCATCATAGTTATAACTCATTGTAAAATATAAGGCGTGTGTGAGTTCGTGTAATGCCACATTCAGATTGTCACTTGTTATTTTGATACCGTCATATACATCGCGCCACGACATAACTATGGTGCCCAATCCGGGATTGGTTTCGCCTATGTGCATTTCGTTGTTGTAATAGGACTTGTATTCGGTAGGATAGACAATAATTCTTTCAAAAGCTTTAATTTTATAACATTGCAAACCAAAGGTTAATTTAACCTGATTGGCCAAAATGGCAATCATTTTTTCTTTTTTTTGTCCGTCAAAACTTCGAAATATAAATTTTATACTCGATTTTAACCGCCTTAAACGGTATTTAAAAATAATTTGATCATTTTCGTTAAGTTGGTTATAGTATGAACAATACGATTTTAAATGCCTTTCTTCTAGTTCGCTTATTATTCTTTTATTTGTTTTTTTATAATAAACTATGATTAAAAATTCCCAAAGTTCATCCTTATAATTACTGATTATAAAGAAAATAACAATAAATAAGATTTCAAACACAACATTTATTCTTTGGTTTCAAAAATACAATTTTTTACAGTTGTTGTGCATTTTTAAAAAGTTTATCTTTGTAAATCATGCGGCAAGATAATTTTCACATCATTCAATCCAAACTTAACCGGTTTATATGTAAGTATTATTTACGAGAACTGGTAAAGGGCATTATTTTGTTTATTTTGTTTGGTTTTTTCTATATTTTAATTACTGCCGCTGTAGAAAACTTTTTATGGTTACCCGGTAGTGGCAGACGTATTTTATTTTATGCACAATGGCTGATTTTAGGCATTTTCTTTTTAATATTTATAGGTATTCCCTTGTTAAAGTTGACAGGTATTCTTAAACCCATTTCTCACGAACAGGCAGCGCGCTTAATCGGTGATTATTTTCCTGATATTAAAGACAAATTGCTCAACACTTTACAGTTACACAAGCAACCCCAACAGTCCGATTTATTAACAGCCGGCATATTACAAAAAATTGATGAATTCAGAATTTTTAAATTCGAATCAGCAGTTAATTTTAAACGTATTTACAAATTCTTTCCTTTATTATTGATACCCGTTTTTATTTTTTTGGTTTTAAAACTGTTGCATTATGATGCTTCACTCAAACAAAGTTATACGCGGGTGTTGACTTACCAAAAAAATTATACGCCACCTCTACCCTACCAGTATGTGATTATGGATAGTTTACAAGTCATCCAAGGCCGCACTTACGATTTGCATGTCAAAGTTAGTGGTAATACCTTGCCGCAACAATTATTTATCAATTTAGACGGTCGCCGTTCATTGTTATCTCGCACTAACGATTCTGTTTTTAGTTTTCATTTTCCGGTAGTTTCCAATCCTATTAGTTTTAGTCTTTCCGACGGGTATTACCACTTGGGCGATTTCAATTTGCATATTATCCGGCCACCTCTTATTCTAAAAACTACTTTAAAAGTTGTTTTTCCTGCTTATTTGCACAGAAAAACTAAAATTTATCATCAAAATCTTTCATTAACCGTGCCGCAATCGAGCCGGCTTATTTGGACCTGGCAAACCCAAAATGTTGATAGTGTTAACTTGGGAATAAATCATAAATACCATTCTTATCCTGTTTCCGGCAATTTATTTCAATTTGATACCCTAGCACAACAGTCTTTTTCATATCAAATAGAACCTTCCAATAAGTATTTACCACATTACGAGCAATTCGATTTTGATGTCAAAGTCATCAAAGATGGGTTTCCCAAAATCAGTGTATTGCAAAAAAAGGATACTGTTAATAGACAAAATTACCATAAGATTACTGCTACAGATGATTATGGAATCAGTGCCTTATATCTGGTTTATACCGACAATCAATCCCGGCAAACCCAAACGAAGCGTATTTCTTTTAAAAAGGGAAGTTTTTTAGAGTTACTTTATGTTTTTCCCGGCGATTTGCACATTGCTAAAGGACATGGCTATTCTTATTATTTTAAAGTTACGGACAACGATGCACCACACGGTTACAAACCAGCCAGATCACAAGAATTTCATTATAATAGATTGACAGATAAACAATTAGAAAATATAAACTTAAAACTTCAACAACAAAACATTGCCAAATTCGACCAACTTAAAAATACAATCGATAACCAGACCAAGCAAATTAGCAAACTTGCCAATAAGATAACTTCACAAAAACAATTGGATTGGAAGACGCAAAAACAATTGGAAAATGCTTTACAACAATCTCAACAACAAGAGAATTTTTTTAAAGACAGACTACAACAGTTTAAACATTTGCTAAAAAAATTACCTGATCATTCTAAGGATAACATAAAAAAAGACTTGGAAAAGCGCTTATCCGAAATAGCCGCAATGAAAAAAAAGCAAAAGTTACTTGATGAACTGAAGGACTTGGCTCAAAAACTAAAAAAAGAGGCTTTATTAGACAAATTAAAAGATTTAAAAAACTACTCTGAACATCAAGAAAAGTCTTTAGAACGTATTTTGGAATTGACAAAGAAGTATTATTTACAGCAGAAAATACAAAAATTGGCAGCCAAACTGGATCAAATGGCGCAAAAACAAGACAGTCTGGCTAAACTTAATAATGAGTCACCCAAGTCGCAGTCGGCCTTAAACAAAGCTTTTGATTCTTTGATAAAATCTATGGACAGCATTGCCAAGGCTAACAACACTCTAAAAAAACCTATTGCAATGCCTGATACGCAAACGGACATGAAGGACATCAAACAAGATATGGAAAAGGCCGGTCAGCAATTACAGAACCAACAATCTCAATCGGCCAATCAATCACAAAAGAAGGCTGCCAGTAAAATGAAACAGCTATCCAAGGCCATGCAGAAATCTATGATGTCGGGTGGGGGAGCGCAACACGAGGAGGATATAAAAACCTTGCAAGCCATATTAAAAAGTTTATTACATTTTTCTTTTAAGGAAGAGTCTCTCTTAACCGGGCTTTATACTAACAATTCCAAGGCTTTTTTGCCCAAACATTTGGCTACACAAAACCACCTAAAAGACTATTTTAAACAAATAAACGATTCTCTTTATACCCTGGCATTACGTAATCCTAAAATAAGCCAAATGATTTTGGATGAGGCGTTTGAAATACAAAATTCCTTAGATAAATCTTTAAATCATTTATCCGAAAATCAATTATTCAAAACCCAATCCTCTGCACGTTATATATTAAAAGCAAGCAATACTTTAGCCAATTTTTTAAGTAATGCTTTGGACAATATGAAAAACGCTTCTCCTTCTATGGGCCAGGGTCAAGGTAAGAAAGGTAAGGGAAAGAGTTTTTCGTTGCCGGATATAATAAAAAAACAAGGTGAGGCTCTATCAAAAGCGGAGCAGGGCAAGAAACAGAAACAACATGGGAAAAAAAACGGAAAAGGAAAGAAAGAAAATTCCGGAAAAAACAACGATGGCCAAAGCGAAGCTGAAGCCAAACGCAGGTATGAATTATATAAAATACAACAACAAGTAAAAGATCAACTCAACCAATTAGGTGATAAATTTTCCGATCAAGCACAGAAAAAACGCATCAGTGATTTGGGTAAGCAAATGGACGAGTTACAAAAACGTATTTTAAAAGAAGGTATCACCGACTCTGTTATACAGAAAATGATCCAATTACAACATGAATTGTTAAAACTAAAACATGCTGCCTTTAAACAACATGAAGATAATAAACGTATAGGACAAACCAATTTTAAGCAATATAATGGCTTAGATTCTTTATTTTTGCATGAGAATTTTAAATTATTACAAGAGAAAGATTTACTAAAACGTAATCAAATACCTGTAAATCAATTGATTAGAGATAAAATACTTAAATATTTAAACTGATATTTATGATAAACCTATATACTGAGACGAATTTTTGCCATGAATTTGAATTAAAATTCATAAATTGGATTAAAAAATGTATCAATGATAAAGAATTTACTTTTGATGAAATCAATTATATTTTTGTTGACGATATTTATTTACATAAAATGAATATGGAATATTTACAGCATGATACCTATACCGATATCATCACTTTTGATTATTCCGTTGGTAAAACATTATCCGCAGACATTTATATTTCGGTTGATCGAATCCAAGAAAATTCTGAAAAGTATAAAACAGATTTTTATAATGAATTAGCACGTGTTATGATTCATGGTATTTTACATCTTATGAAATTCAAGGACAAGTCTGATGTTGAAAAAATAGAAATGAGGCGACAAGAGGACTTGTGTTTACATCAGTTAAAATTATAATTGTTCCACGTGGAACATTATTTTATTTTTTTATCACCTATCCAAATTTTTTTGTTGATGCTGATTATTCCAATCTCTTTATTGCTTTATTTTGACTTTAAATTTCTGTTTATGACTAATAAATCTTTATTATCTTTGCAATCCATTTAATTTTTCACATATGAAATACCCTATAAAATATGATGTTGTTGTTGTTGGCGCGGGTCACGCTGGCTCCGAAGCTGCCGCTGCTGCTGCCAATATGGGTGCAAAAACTTTGTTAATTACATTAGATTTGTTTAAAATTGCGCAAATGAGTTGTAATCCTGCTATGGGTGGCATAGCAAAGGGACAAATCGTTCGTGAGATTGATGCTATGGGTGGTTATAGTGGTATTGTTTCAGACAAGTCGGCTATTCAGTTTCGCATGTTAAATAAATCAAAAGGGCCTGCCATGTGGAGTCCTAGAACACAAAACGACCGTATTTTATTTACTAATACATGGCGACAAATGTTAGAGCAAACGCCTAATTTGGATTTGATGGCTGATATGGTAACCGGATTGATTGTTTCACGTGGAACATTGCAAGGGGTAAAAACACAACTCGGAACGGAAATATATGCTAATGCTGTTGTTTTAACGAACGGCACTTTTTTAAATGGTAAAATTTTCATCGGAAAAAAAGTGTTTGGTGGTGGTCGAATAGGGGAGAAGGCGGCTTTTGGATTGACAGAAAATTTGGTAGAATTGGGTTTTGAAGCCGGTAGAATGAAAACAGGAACGCCGCCTAGGATAGATGGTCGTAGTCTTGATTTTTCCAAAATGACCGAACAAGCCGGAGATGATAATCCGTCCAAGTTTTCTTTTTCCGATCAAACCAAGGCTTTGACCAAACAACGCTCTTGTTATATAACTTACACCAATCCCGAAGTGCATGATAATTTAAGAATAGGTTTTAAAGAATCACCACTTTTTACCGGAGAAATTGATGGTGTTGGTCCGCGTTATTGTCCGTCTATCGAAGATAAAATAGTGCGTTTTTCGTCCAAAGACCGACATCAGCTATTTGTAGAGCCCGAAGGTTGGAATACCTATGAAATGTATATTAATGGTTTTTCAAGTTCGTTGAGCGAACAAGTGCAATACGAATCTTTGCGTAAAGTCCCCGGATTTGAAAATGCCCGCTTTATGCAGTTTGCCTATGCTATAGAATATGATTATTTTCCTCCGACCCAGCTTAAACATACCTTGGAAACCAAATTGGTAGATAACTTATATTTTGCAGGACAAATTAACGGGACAACAGGTTACGAAGAAGCAGCAGCACAAGGCTTGATGGCCGGTATTAATGCCGTGCTCAAATTGAGAGACAGGGATCCTTTGATTTTAAAACGGGATCAAGCCTATATAGGAGTCTTAATCGACGACTTGATTACCAAAGGTGTAGATGAGCCTTACAGGATGTTTACCAGCAGAGCCGAATATCGCACCTTGTTAAGACAAGATAATGCCGATATTCGTTTAACCCCCATTTCTCATGCTGTAGGTTTGGCCGGTGACGACCGATTGAGAAGAGTAGAAGAGAAGCTTAAAAAAACCGATATGTTGCTCGATTTCTTTAAAAAGGAAAGTGTTAAACCGGAACAAGTCAATCCTATTTTGGAATCAAAAAATACTTCACCGGTCAAACAACAAATGAAATTGTATAAAATAGCTTCAAGACCCCAACTTACTTTTAACGATTTAATGCAATTACCGGCTGTTGAAAATTTTGTAGCTACACATCATATTGATGATGCCGTAAAAGAACAAGCCGAAATTCATTTAAAATATGCAGGATACATTGAAAAGGAAAAACTCAATGCAGATAAACTTAACCGGCTGGAAAATATTCCTATTCCTGACGATTTTGATTTTAGTAAAATCTTATCAATATCTTATGAAGGGAGAGAAAAGTTGATGAAAATCAGACCCAAAACCATTGCTCAAGCCAGTCGTATCAGTGGCGTTTCACCTAGTGATATATCCGTGCTTTTGGTTTATATGGGACGTTGATAATACAATTTGTTGTTTTGTTATTAAACAACTTTATTAAAAAAAATAACCGAATGGCAATCACAAAAAATATTTAATTTTAAACGTAGCTTTCATACTAATTCGGCTATAAAAAAATATTATAATCATGATATATTTAATATTATTTTCGATTGTTATCATTGGTGGTTTGATTGCTTTGCGTATCAAAAATACCGATGCTGATATTATCAAACTATTGCTGAGTTTCAGCGGGGCTTATTTGTTGTCCATCATTGTTTTTCATTTATTGCCCGGCGTGTATGCCAAGTTGCCCGGAAAAACAGCCGGTTTACTTATTATGTTGGGTATTATATTTCAATTGGTATTGGAGTTGTTTTCGCATGGTGCCGAGCACGGACACAAACACCGGATAGAAAAACAAGCTTTTTGGTTGGCTTTTTTGAGTTTGAGTATTCATGCCTTTTTAGAGGGTTTACCCATTAATGAAGGTCATCACTTGCACCATTCCTATTTTTATGGTATTTTGATACATAAATTACCCATTGCCATTGTTTTAACAACTTTAATGATTCAGTCCGGTATGAAACGCAGTTCGGTATTTTTATACCTAATTTTGTTTGCTTCTATGAGTCCGTTGGCTGCTTTTGTTGGCGCGTATTTTGATTTTATGACCGTTTACGGTAAGTATATCAATGCCTTTGTTATTGGTATTTTGGCACATATCGGGACCACTATTTTATTTGAAAACGAGCATTCGCACCATTTCAACATCCGCAAATTTCTATTGATATTTTTAGCCATGTTTTTTGCTTATTTGACTTAAATAATTGTGCAGCAAGATGTTATAAATAATATTACCTTATCTTTAGGTTCCAATTTAGGCGACCGGATTGACTATTTACAACAAGCAGTTGATTATCTTAATTTGTTTGTAGGTCCGGTGACCACCATTTCAAAAGTTTACGAGACACCGGCATTGGGTTTTAAAGGCAATATTTTTTTAAATATTGTATTGCAACTAAAAACCGATAAGAATCCCACAGAAATTTTAAAAATAACCCAAAGCATAGAACGCTTGTTAGGGCGCACACAAAAATCTCAGAACGGAAATTATAGCGATAGAACCATAGATATTGATATTTTATACATTGACAATTTGGAGATAGATAGCCCTTTATTGCATATTCCGCATCAGCATTTGCACCAACGCAATTTTGTTTTATATCCTTTGGTGGACATCTTACCCGATTTTTTTCATCCTGTTTTACAAAAATCTCATAAAGAATTACTAACTTTAACACCTGATAAAAACCAACCTATTGAAACAAATAAAATATTGAAAATCAATAATATACCATATAATTTCATTGCTATTGAAGGTAATATAGGGGCAGGAAAAACTACTTTTGCCAAACAATTTGCCAAAGATGTCAATGCCAAATTGGTTTTAGAACGTTTTGAAGAAAATCCGTTTCTGCCCAAGTTTTATAAAGACCCGAAGCGTTATGCTTTTCCTCTCGAAATGTCTTTTTTGGCCGACCGTTACCAACAATTAACCGACGATTTGTCGCAATACGATTTGTTCAAAACATCAGTCATTTCCGATTATTATGTTTTTAAATCTTTGATATTTTCCAAGGTAACGCTTTCCGACGAGGAATATGCCTTGTATCGCAAGATTTTTAATTTTATGTATAAAGATTTGGTCAAGCCGGATTTGTATATCTATCTCTATCAAAATGTGGATCGTTTGCTTAAAAATATCAAAAAACGCGGCCGTTCTTATGAGCAGTCCATCACGGGCGACTATTTGGAGCAAATTCATGTGGGGTATATGAACTTTATCAAAACACAAAAGGACTTGAATATCTTGATTTTGGATATCAGTGACATTGACTTTGTGCAAAACCCCGAATATTATTATAAAATTGTGCACCGGATTTTATCACATGCCCAACAAGAACATGAAGGACATTTGGTGATTCAAAAAATGTAATAACTAACTTTATTAATAGTTGCTACGCAACCGATTTATTCCGACGCAGATACCGCAGATAACGCGGATTGTAACGGTTTTTATTTTTGCGTAGCAAAAAAATATCTGCGTAAATCTGCGCAATCTTGCTTTAAATCCGCGTCTAAAAAAATAATTCTGCATCAAAAAACATCTAAAAATATTTCCGTAATAAAATTAGGTATTAATTCATAAAAGGAATGATTTTTGCCATTTAAACAAAAAATTGTATTTTTGAATAAATCCAAAAAAAATTCTATTATGAGCGAAGAATTAGATTTTATATATCAAGAAGCCGAAGAGCACATGCAAAAAAGTATTGCCCACTTGGAACACGAATTGAAAAGTATACGGGCGGGTAAAGCATCGCCCCAAATGTTGGCTACGGTAGTCGTTGATTATTACGGTTCGCCGACGCCATTGTCGCAAGTGGCCAATGTATCGGCACGTGATGCCCAAACTTTAACCGTTCAGCCTTGGGAAAAAAGTATGCTGTCGGCTATTGAACGTGCTATTATCAATGCCAATTTGGGATTTGCTCCGAGCAATAACGGTGAAGTGGTGATTATCAATATACCACCGCTAACCGAAGAGCGTCGTAAAGAATTGGTCAAGCAAGCCAAAGAAGAAGCCGAGGTGGCCAAGGTAAGCATTCGTAATATTCGCAAAGAAGCCAATAACGATATTAAAAAACTGGAAAAAAACAAGGAAATTTCAGAAGACGAATCCAAGTCGGCACATGATAAGATTCAAAAATTGACCGATAAATATATAGAAGAGGTCGAAAAACATTTAGAGAAAAAAGAAAAAGATATAATGACTGTATAACCAATACAATTAAATTAAAATTATGGCTAAAAAAGACACAGATAAAAAATTGCAGGCGGAAAAAGATGCCAAACTAAAAGCTTTAAAACTGACATTAGACAAACTGGATAAAACCTACGGTAAAGGCACTGTGATGAAAATGGGAGATGCACCGGTAGAAGAAGTTGATGTCATTCCGAGCGGCTCATTAGGTTTGGATATGGCATTGGGTGTGGGAGGCTATCCGCGTGGCCGCGTGATTGAAATTTACGGGCCCGAATCATCCGGTAAAACCACCTTGGCCTTACATGCTATAGCCGAAGCTCAAAAAAAAGGCGGCATTGCCGCTTTTGTTGATGCCGAACATGCCTTTGATCGGTATTATGCTCAAAGCTTGGGCGTAGATGTAGAAAATTTGATTATTTCACAACCCGACTATGGTGAACAAGCCTTGGAAATTGTTGATAATTTAATCCGATCCGGAGCTATTGATATAGTGGTGGTGGACTCTGTGGCCGCCTTAACACCCAAAAGCGAAATAGAAGGTGAAATGGGCGATTCTAAAATGGGATTACACGCCCGTTTAATGTCGCAAGCTTTGCGTAAGCTGACAGCTTCTATTTCCAAAACCAATTCGACGGTTATCTTTATCAACCAATTACGTGAAAAAATCGGAGTGATGTTTGGTAACCCCGAAACAACCACCGGTGGTAATGCGCTTAAATTTTATGCGTCACAACGGATTGATGTGCGACGTTCTACGGCTATTAAAGACTCACAAGGCAATGTAATCGGTAATAAAACCCGCGCCAAAGTAGTTAAAAATAAAGTGGCGCCACCCTTTCAAGTCGCCGAATTTGACATTATGTATGGAAAAGGTGTATCCAAAGTAGGTGAAATACTGGACAAAGCCGTAGAATTTGATATTGTTAAAAAAAGCGGCTCTTGGTTTAGCTACGGCGATACCAAATTGGGACAAGGACGCGATGCGGTCAAAAGTCTCATTGAAGATAATCCGGAATTAATGGAAGAATTGGAAAAGAAAATCTATGAGATATTGGATAGCCAAAAAGCCGACTCATAACATAAAGCAATGTCTTTATTAAGACTTTTTAAACGGGGATATCAAGATGTGCTTAACATTTTATATCCCCGTTTGTGTATCAATTGTGGACGGGTATTATATCCGCATGAAGATTTGCTGTGTCACCACTGCTTGTCAAGCATGACACTTACCAATTTTAATCCTTCCGATAATCCGCTATATAACAGGTTGGCAGCTATTGTGCCGTTACAATATGCCACCGCTTTATTTTTGTTTGACCAACACGGGGCAGTGCAAAATTTGATTCACCGGTTAAAATACCAAGGCCGGCAAGATGTAGGAAAACTGATGGCAGATTTTACAAAAAACTATTTTGATGAAAAAAGTTTCCATCCGGCGTTTGATTATATCATTCCGGTACCTTTACACCCCGAAAAACAAAAGAAGAGAGGATATAACCAAATGACAGTTTTTGGAGAAAACTTGGGAAACTATTTTGGTGTTATTTATGGTGAAAATATCCTTTTAAGGTATATAAATACTTCTTCACAGACCAAAAAAACAGCAGCGCAGCGGCGTCAAAATGTGGCAGGGGCTTTTGTAATACCAAACCCGGAAAAATATAGCGGTAAACACTTCTTAATTATTGATGATGTCATTACAACCGGAGCTACCATAGAAGCCTGTGCCGAAACCATTATAAAACAAGTGCCGGATGCCAAAGTAAGTGTGTTAGCCATGGCAGTAGTGCTGTAAAAAATTGTATTTTTGCCAAAAATGAATATATGATTAAAATCGGCAATGTTACTTTACCCGACTTTCCTTTGATTTTGGCACCGATGGAAGACATCAGTGATCCGCCTTTTAGAGCGCTTTGTAAAGAATATGGTGTTGATTTGATGTTTACCGAATTTGTGTCGTCGGAAGGTTTGATACGCGACGCGGTCAAATCGGCACAAAAACTTGATATTTTTGATACCGAACGCCCCATAGGCGTGCAGGTATTCGGGCACGATGTCGATTCAATGTTACGTGCCGTCGAAAAAATTGAACAGGTCAATCCCGAAATCATAGATATCAATTATGGCTGTCCGGTCAAAAAAGTGGTTGCCAAAGGGGCCGGTGCCGGTATTTTGCGTGATTTGGACAAAATGCAAAAAATGACCGCCGAAATTGTCAAACACACCCATTTGCCCGTGACGGTCAAAACACGCCTGGGCTGGGACGACAACAGTATTGTCATCAACGAAGTGGCCGAGCGCTTGCAAGATGTGGGCATCAAAGCTTTGTCTATTCACGGCCGTACCCGCAAACAAATGTATAGCGGACAAGCCGATTGGCATAAAATTGCCGAAGTCAAAAACAATCCGCGCATACATATTCCCATATTTGCCAATGGTGACATCAAAACCCCGCAAGATGCCAAACGTATCAGAGACGAATTTGGTTTTGACGGTGCCATGATAGGTCGTGCCGCTATTGGCAATCCGTGGATTTTTAAACAAATGAAACATTATTTACAAACCGGGGAACTATTAGACGTGCCAAAAGTTTCCGAGCGATTGGATATGGTTAAAAAACATTTAAAATTGGCCATAAAATGGAAGGGAGAGCGCTTGGGTATATTGGAAACCAGGCCGCACTATGCCAATTATTTTAAATCTATTCCTCACTTTAAACCCTTTAGAATTCGCCTGGTAACCGAAGACCATTTGGATAATATTTACCGTATTTTTGACGAAATAGCGTCCTTTTACAGCACTTATGATTTTGAATCTGAATAAAAACGAACTTTACAATTTATTCATTAGCAAATACAGATAAAAAAGCTAAATCGCTGTATCTTTGTGTAAAATATTATCGACATGATTCATAAAAAAACAAAAATAGTTGCCACTTTGGGACCCGCTACACAATCGTACAAAACCAAACTTAAAATGGTTAAAAACGGGGTCAATGTTTTTCGTATTAATTTTTCGCATGCCGATTATAAAACGGTTAAGGAACAAGTTAAGCACATCAGGGCTATTTCAAAAGAATTAAATACGGCCATTGCCGTGTTGGCCGACTTGCAAGGACCCAAATTAAGGATTGGCAAAGTGGCCGAAGGCACTTATCTTAAAGAAGGGGATATTCTGACCTTTACCACCAAAGATAAAGTAACTACCGATAACAATAACAAAACTGCTTATATTACTTACAAACAGTTGCCCAAAGATGTTTATCCGGGTGAAAATATTTTGATTGACGACGGTAAAATAGAAGTTAAAGTGTTGGAAACCAACAAAAAAGATACGGTCAAGACCAAAGTGATTGAAGGCGGCCCGCTGTCGTCAAAAAAAGGAGTTAATTTGCCCAACACCAATATTTCTTTGCCGGCGCTGACCAAAAAAGACAAAAAAGATTTAATGTTTGCGATCGATTTAAAAGTGGATTGGATTGCTTTGTCTTTTGTAAGATCGGCTGACGATTTGATTTTGATTAATGAGTTGATACAAAAACATTCCGATTATAAAATCCCGGTGATTGCCAAAATAGAAAAACCAGAAGCGGTTCAAAATATTGATGAAATTATATTGCAAGCCGATGCTTTAATGGTGGCACGCGGCGATTTGGGCATCGAATTGCCTTTGGAAGAAGTGCCTTTAATTCAAAAACGATTGGTGCATATTGCCAAGCTTTACCAAAAACCTATTGTCATAGCCACGCAAATGATGGAAAGCATGATTCAAAATGCCATCCCCACTCGTGCCGAAGTTAACGACGTGGCCAATTCGGTTATGGACGGGGCCGATGCCGTGATGTTATCAGGAGAAACTTCCGTAGGAAAAAATCCCGTCAAGGTTATAAAACAGGTCACCAAAATTATTTTACAGGTCGAAAATTCCAATCTGATAAAAGTGCCCGAAATAGCGCCTATTCCCGAACACAGAGACGAACGTTTTATTTCGCAAGTGGTTTGTTTCAATGCTTCCAAAATAGCAAAAGATGTATCGGCCGCTGTCATCAGCACCTTTACGGCTTCGGGATTTAGCGCTTATAAAATTTCGGCACGCCGTCCCATGGCTGATATTTTGGTTTTTACGGCTAACAAACGCATTTTAAATTCTATGGCATTGCTTTGGGGCGTCGTCCCTTTTTATTACAACAAAATGCTATCTACCGACGAAACCATCCGGGATATTGAAAAAATTGCCTGTCAAAATGATTACTTGCAAGATGACGAAATGATGGTGAGCGTGTTGTCTATGCCAATTACCGAAAAAGGAATGGTCAATACCATAAGAATTACGCAGGCTTAATAATTTATATGCTTCTGAAAATACCTATTGTGAAAGATAGTAACATTATAATACTAAATATCATATTGTTCCTTTAATCATTTTTATTAAGATTTTCAACGTATTTACCTATTAGATACGATGTTCCCATAAAAACAATGATGTATTTTTCAACTAACTCATGTAACTCTAATGAATATAATATTGTTATTAAAATAGCCATACCCAATAAAGTAATAATATCATATTTGTCAAATTTCATATTTTAGAATTTTTAACATTTCTTAACAATTACAAGTGCAAAAACACAAAACCTATTAAAATCACTTATTTTGTTTAAACTTATATAAAACTAATAAAATAGGCGGCATAAGAGAAATAAAACTTTGTAAAATGTATTTAAATATTTTTTGATTGGTTATAGTTTTATTACTGCCAAAAATAAAATCAATTCCGGCAAATCCAAATATTAAAATAATAAAGAGTATAAAGTATGATATGCTAATTAATAATAATTTTTTTTTCATATCTATTTCTATGTTAGAAAACCATAAATATGATTAAGAAAACCTTTTTAATTTTAGGTTAAGTGTTTTTTCTTTTTTATACCAACAAAGTTTAATAAAAAAATAAGATTTGTCAAGAACCAATCTTATTTTTACGAATTTTTTTTAGGCGCAATATTGTATTATTTGTTTTAAACCGTTTGTAAATCAATAAGTTATAATTAAAAAAAATATTTTTAATGTATTAATAAATCTAAAAAAAATAGTTTATTTTCTTGTGCAATATTGCATTATCCACAATAAATATGTTAAAAATTAAATGCGCGAATGTTGATGAATTATTAATAGAAACATTTATTAAAGCGTTAATTAATAAATTATTTTTAAAACAATTGACGAAACAAAACATATAAACAACACTGATTGACCACCGGTGCTAAAATTTTATTAAAAATAAAGCTTATCCTTATATTTATTGTTATTTTTGTAACTGACAACAATAATCGTTTATAAAAATTGTATCAATGAAACAATTATCTTTTCGTAAATGGGAAATCATTTTAAGTATCACCGTTTTTTTGGTGAGTCTTTTTACGTATATATCAACCTTGGAACCGACCGTTAGTTTTTGGGACTGCGGTGAATATATAGCCACTTCAACCAAACTGCAAGTAGGACACCCGCCCGGGGCACCTTTATTTCAAATGTTAGGCGCTTTCTTTGCCATGTTTGCTAGCAGCCCGTCCAAAATTGCCTATATGGTCAATATGATGTCGGCTTTTTTCAGTGCTTTGACCATAGTGTTCTTATTTTGGACTATTGTTCACATATTGGTCAAATATATAATTAGAGATGAAAATTTATCCGTTACGCAGCAAATTATCGTTTTGGGCAGTGCCACAGTCGGATCATTGGCTTTTGCTTTTTCGGATTCTTTTTGGTTTTCGGCCGTAGAAGCCGAAGTTTATGCAGCAGCCATGTTTTTTACCTCGGCATTATTCTGGTTGGGTCTAAAATGGGTTGACAGCCTCGACAAACCGCGTGGTAACCGTTGGTTGATATTGATGGCTTTTGTCATCGGTTTGTCTTTTGGCGTGCATTTTATGGCATTACTGGTCATACCGGCTATCGGTATGTTGTATTATTTTAAAACAGCCGAAGAAATTACACCCAAATCTTTTATCATTGCCAATGCCGTCGTATTTGGTATATTGCTGTTTATTTTTAAACTTTTATTGCCTTGGGCAATGAAGTTTTTCAGTTTTTTCGAAATTACCTTTACCAATACTTTCGGCTTGCCGTTCAATACGGGAACGATCATAGCCGGTTTTATCACCATAGGTGTTTTTTATTATCTGATAAAAAAAGCTCACGAAAAAAACAATCAATTGATGGAAGCTCTCGTGCTGTCGGTTTTATTTATCTTGATTGGTTTTTCCACTTGGATTATGCTACCGATCCGTGCCAACGCCAATACGGTGATTAATGAAAATGCCCCGACCAATGCCCGCGAATTGTTGGCATATTACAACCGTGAACAATATGGCGAAACGCATTTGTTTTACGGTCCTTATTACTCGGCTTATTACCACGGATTAGATGAACAAGAACCCTATGTTGACGACAAACCCAAATACGAACAAGATAAGAAATTGGGCAAATATGTTATTGTCAACAATTATAAAAAAGCCAAGCAAAATTTTACCCATAAACACTGGGGGATATTGCCGCGTATGTGGGATGCCGCCAGCGCCGATAATTACAAAATGTTGGCCGGCATACCCAAGAACAGCACCCGAAAGCCGACCTTTTTTGAGAATATGAAATTTATGTTCAATTACCAATT